>Ga0181612_172243_pt1 | contig 45440 bp, 42 predicted proteins | sample HoacroProtozoa21_FD_119630 | JGI IMG/M metagenome (GOLD analysis project Ga0181612, IMG submission 119630) | Hoatzin crop microbial communities from Cojedes, Venezuel. Combined Assembly of Gp0051906, Gp0051904, Gp0051908
AAGCTCTAGGGTCAAAATTGTTCACGGCAAACGTGCCCACGCCATAGAGCGACAGCCCAAAGATGATGGCTACATGCCATGAACCTAGCCCTCCATTGGTGGGAATACCCATACCAATGCTACTGAGCACAAAGAGCACAAGCACAGCCACTACTCCTAGCGGTGTGGTGAACGAGAAGGCACGTGTTGCTAGATAAAGTTGCAAGAAGTAGCATCCCCATATCAGCACGGTGTAGAACAAAAACCACCATTTGCCTTGCATCTTGGTGATTGCATAGAATCCATCCCACAAATTATGTGCCATCAGTTGTATCTTGTTTATCAGCTTGTTTTGTGTCTTAACCGTAAATAGCCATACCACTGCAATGACCAGCACAGCAGTGGCTATCCATAGTCGCGCATTGCTCAAAGTGTTCCATAACCCCTCTTTGAGTTGCGGATAGGTGTCAAGAAATTGATAAAATGCGTCTTGGGCAAGGATAAAAGTAATCAATGTCAGCAACAACACCGTCACCGTATCGCTCAAGCGGTCGGCTACCATCGACCCTACTACTTGTGTGACCGAAGCCTTCTGACGATTAGCAATGTAGCCACAACGCCACACCTCTCCTAGACGCGGGAACACCAAGTTGACAGCATAGGTACCAAAAATGGAGTTGAGCACAGCACTCAAGGGTGCGTGCACATCTATAGCACGCAACTGCAATTGCCAACGCAAAGCTCTAAACACATGGCTTAGCAATGTGACCACAGCAATGGCAATGAACCAGCGATAGTCCACATCGGTCTTGAGTGTCTGCATCATCTGGTTGATATCTACATTCTTATATAAGAAATAGAATAACCCAACCCCAATGACAAGAGGGATACCGTACTTAATCAAATAGGATATAGCTTGCTTCACAATATGGTTCTTTGAAAAGAAAAACATTAAAAAAATCGCCCATTGGGACTTCTTATCGCCCAAAAAAGCTTATCTTTGCAAGTTACAAATCATTGCTAACTGCCTCGCAAAGGTAATATAAATTTAAGAAATCATGCGGAAAGTTAGGCCAAAAAAGTCGTTGGGGCAACATTTCCTCACCGATTTATCGATTGCCGAGCGCATAGCCCATACCGTTGCGCCCTTCAAGGACCTACCTGTGCTAGAAGTAGGGCCAGGAATGGGTGTGCTCACCCAGTTCCTATTGCAAATGGGGCTAGACCTCACTGTGGTAGAGCTAGATAGCGAGTCGGTAGATTATTTGAATGCCCATTTTCCACAACTGCATGGACGCATCATCGCTGAGGACTTTCTCAAAATGGACCTACAGGCCTTATATGGCGAACGCCCCTTTTGTGTGATTGGTAATTATCCCTACAATATTTCCACACAGATTTTCTTTAAAATACTCGACTATCACAATCAAGTGCGTTGCTGCAGTGGCATGCTGCAACGCGAGGTAGCCCAGCGTATCACCGAACCCCCAGGCAACAAGACCTACGGCATCTTGTCGGTGTTGCTGCAGGCGTGGTACGATACTCAATACCTGTTCACTGTAGATGAGAACGTGTTTTCCCCGCCACCCAAGGTCAAGTCGGGGGTGGTGTGCTTGACACGCAATGCTGTGACCGACCTTGGTTGTGACCAACAACTGTTTAAGCGCATTGTCAAGTTGGCATTTGGCCAACGTCGCAAGACCCTGCGCAACTCGCTCAAGCCCATCTTTGGCACAGCACCGACCACGGTGCTAGAGCGCGACGTGTTTAGTCAACGCCCCGAACGTCTATCGGTGAGCGAATTTGTTGATTTAACCAACCTAGCACAACAGTTTGTCCCATGAAAGAATTTAACGATGCCTATCTAGACCAGCTCAATGAGTTGATTGACCAAAAAGACGAGAACAAGGTCAAGCAACTCATCAGCGACTTACACCCTGCTGATATCGCCGAACTCGTGAGCGACCTGCACAACGATGAGGCCCTATTTATCATCAATCTGCTAGATGATGAGACGGCAGCCGATGTGATGATTGAGCTCGATGAGAGTCAACGACACGACCTGTTAGAGTTGCTGCCCAACGAAGAGATTGCCAAGCAACTTGAGCAAATGGACGCCAACGATGCCGTTGATGTGATTCAGGAGCTGGATGAGGAAGACCGCGAAGATGTCATCTCACACATCGATGATGTGGAGCAAGCAGGCGACATCGTTGACCTATTGCAATATGGTGAAGACACTGCTGGTGGACACATGTCCACCGAGATGATAGTGGTCAACGAAAACATGTCGATGCCTGACTGCATCAAAGCGATGCGTCAGCAAGCCGAAGATATGGATGAAATCTACAACATCTATGTGGTAGATGATGACAATCGGTTGCGGGGCATATTTCCACTCAAGACCACTATCACCAATCCATCGGCATCTAAAATCAAGCACGTGATGGAGCCTGACCCCATTGCTGTGCGCACCGATACCCCCATTGAAGATGTGGCACTCGACTTTGAGAAATATGACCTTGTGGCTATGCCCGTGGTGGACAGCATAGGGCGACTTGTGGGACGCATCACCGTAGATGACATCATCGACCAAGTGCGCGAACAAGGAGAGCGAGACTACCAATTGGCATCGGGTATCTCGGCCGATGTGGAGACCGATGATAGTGTGTTCACACAAGTGAAAGCACGATTGCCATGGCTACTCATTGGGCTAGCAGGTGGCATACTGAACGCTATGATCCTAAATGGTGGTGATGGCGAGGCCGACCTATTGCAGATATTGCCAGGCATGGCGCTATTTATCCCACTCATCGGTGGCACGGGAGGCAACGTGGGCACCCAATCGAGTGCAATTGTTGTGCAGGGACTGGCTAATGGTAGCCTTGACCTCAAGCACGCAGCGCGCCATCTGCTCAAAGAGCTAGGCACGGCCATGCTCAATGCCATCACTATATCGTTATTGTTGTTTGCCTACAATTGGTTCTTCCCCGCTGATGCCGACCCACTGAAGGCACAAGTCACCACTGCAGCAGTCACCATCTCATTGTTTTGCGTTATCTTGTTTGCCTCGCTATTTGGTTCGGTAGTGCCACTCATTTTTGAGCGACTCCACATCGACCCAGCTATTGCCACAGGCCCCTTTGTTACGGTGGCCAACGATATTGTGGGCATGATTATCTATATGGCTGTGAGTTCATGGCTCATTCACAGTTTCACCAACTGGATTGTCTAAAGAGTGCGTGCAACAGCTACCAAGTGTACAAACAACCCTGCCACACCATAACTAGAGGCGGAACAAGTTGTGAGCATTGGCAGTAGTCACCTCGTCAACTTGTTGGGGTGTAAGAGCAAACTCCTGAGCGATGCGCTGGCACACGAACGAGATATACGATGGCTCGTTGCGCTCACCACGATGGGGTACAGGAGCAAGATAGGGCGCATCGGTCTCTAGCAATATGCGGTGAAGCCCTATTGTGGACAACAACGATGGTACGGCACTCTTTTTGAAAGTGACGGTGCCACCCACGCCAAAATAGAAGTCACCCCGCTGTCGTATGCGGTCAATATCGTCTCTAGTGCCTTCAAAACAATGAAACACGCCACGTGGCGATTGTGGCAAGCCATCAATAATCTCTAGCACCTCATCGAGAGCATTGCGGCAATGAATGATAGCTGGCAAGTCACATGCTAGGCACCATCGCAATTGAGTGTCGAGCACCTGCATCTGCAAGTCGCGCCAGGTATCCTCCCAATAGAGGTCTATACCTATCTCGCCCACAGCCACATAGCGATGCGTGTCGAGCAATGGTCGCAACGCTGCCAGTTGCTGAGGGGCATCGGCTTGCACTTCTTCAGGATGCAGACCGATAGCCAACGACACATAGTCGGGATAGGCGTCTTGCACAGCGTGCAAACGATCGATACACGCCCAGTCCTCACCTGGCAAGATAACGTGACTCACCCCTGCAGTGATAGCACGCTCAATCACTTGTTGGCGGTCGTCATCAAAGGCATCACAATAGATGTGTGTATGAGTATCAATCATTGAACTTCAAGCTAACTAATCTCTTAATGACTTCGACCCACTAATTGCTGTGTCAATTGGCTAAATTGCAACTTGCTATCAGCATCCATGCCAATGGCGTTGAAGGCTTCTAAAGCCAAGTTGCTATATTTGGCTATCGCTTGCTCGGCCAACTTGCGCACCCCTAGGCGCTCATAGATAGCGGTCACCGCAGGCACTTTGAAATCGCGCATAGCGTAGGCATCGTTGATCCACCTACGTAGCTCGGTGGCATCTTCATCGCTCGCTAACTGTATAGCATTGATGAGTAAGAAGGTCTTCTTGTTGCTCATGATGTCACCACCAATCTCCTTGCCAAAAGTCTTTGGGTCACCCCACACATCGAGTAGGTCGTCTTGTAGCTGGAACGCCAATCCCAAGTTAATGCCCGCATTGTAAAACGCCTCAACATCGGTTGGAGTAGCTGCCGCCACCATAGCGCCCATCTGACAGGCGCAGCCCAGTAGCACTGAAGTCTTGAGACGTATCATCATCATGTAGTCATCCACAGTCACATCGCTACGATGCTCAAAGTCCATATCCCATTGTTGCCCCTCATAGATGTCGATGGCCGTCTTGTTGAACAGCTCTATCGCTTGGGGCAAGCAGCGCAATGGTGCTCGAGCGATATGTTGGGTAGCCATCGTGAGCATAGTGTCACCACACAGAATGGCCGTGTTGGTACTCCATCGGCGATGCACGGTGGGCTTGCCTCGACGCACATCGGCTTGGTCCATCACATCATCGTGCAGTAGGGTGAAATTATGAAACAGTTCGATGCCTACGGCTAGAGGAAGAGCTTCTTGCACATCCCCACCCATAGCGTCACAAGCCATCAGCGTGAGCACTGGACGCAGGCGCTTACCACCCAAATCCATGTGATAGGCAATGGGCTCATAGAGCTGGTCGGGCTCAGCAGGATATTGGATGCCAGCAATTGCTTGGTTGACCAACGCTAGATATTGTTCAAATGATTTCATTGATTGATGTATTATTTATATTGTATGATGAGTTTTTGCTTGTTGTTTATCGTGCTACTCACTAGTGGCGAGCAGCGTTAAATGCTTGTTGAAATTGACGCAATTGCTCCTCGTCATATATGCGCTTGAGCGCCTCGATGCGAGTATTGATGTCAGCACTATCGGCATGGGACTGCTTGATATCATGGGCGAGCTTGATAGCTAGCTGCTCAGGATGAGTAGATTGGGCTTGGATGTGCATCTGCTCGGTGATAGAGTAGCTACTTGCAATAGCAGCCAGGGTGCTATCCATCGCTTGCATGTGTTGTTCACAGCCTAAATTGCGTGAGAGCCAATGCAACAAGGCAAGGTAGGTGATGGCCGAGTCAGTGGGGAAATAGTGCTTAATCAAGGAATTGGTCATGGGATAAGCCTTGAATTGAGCGAACTCTTGGGGCGAAAATGATAACATATAGGCAGCTTGCATCAGCGAATCACGGTCGGTGGCCAACATCGTTTGAGCAAAAGCCCGCTTGAAGGCAAGGCGTTGCCAAGGCAGGTGTTCATCGGCACACATTGCCCGCATGTGGTCGGCACTAGCGCGCATCGCCACCGTGTCGCCCCACACGGCAATCAATTGGCGTGCGGCCTCCTCTCCTCGCTGCTGTTGCGGACCACATGCCACAAGCACCATCGCCATCAGCACCATCCACACAACCCCCAGATATCCAAATCGCCTCATCACTTACTATTTGGAAAAATCGATTGATACAACTTAGCGTCATACTCTTGCAAATAGACGCGAAAAGCCTCATCAAAAGCTTGCACCGCAAGCGAATCGCGCTTGAGCACATACACACTCTGGCACGCCTTGGCATCGAGGATAGCACGTTGCAAAGCGATGGTATCGGAGTGATCAACAGCCATCAGCGCAGCAGCGGCACGAGTGCCAGCCGAGCGCGCTTCGTTGTCGAGAGGTGATTTTTGCTCACTGCAAGCCACTAGCCATGTCAAGACCAAGAGCAATAGATAAGACGTGATGTGCTTCATAGCGCTCAAAAACTTTTTGCAAACTTACAAAAAAACTCTATCTTTGTGAGCACAAAAGTACAATAAAATGACACAAAAACTCATTACCATCGCTATCGATGGATACTCATCGACTGGAAAAAGCACTATGGCCAAGGCTTTGGCCAAGCGGATTGGCTACGCCTATGTGGACACTGGGGCTATGTACCGCGCCGTGACACTATATGCCCTAGACCATCAACTCATCAACGGCAACGAGGTGGATGAGAGTCAGCTCCACAAGCATCTAGAGCAAGGTGACATTGCTATCACCTTTCAAGCCAATGCCGATGGCCAAAACATCACCTACCTGAATGGGCAGAATGTGGAGGCTAGCATCAGAGGCATGCGTGTGTCGGCAGCAGTGAGCATCATCGCAGCTATCGGGCTGGTGCGCAAAGCGTTGGTCAAGCAACAGCAAGCTATGGGCCAGAACAAGGGCGTGGTGATGGATGGGCGCGATATTGGCACGGTGGTGTTTCCGCATGCCGAGATGAAGGTGTTTGTTACAGCCTCAGCACAAGTGCGGGCTCAGCGACGATATGATGAATTGCGTGCCAAGGGGGATGTCACCACCACCTATGAGCAAGTGCTAGCCAACGTGATGGAGCGCGACCACATCGACACCACGCGAGCCGAGAGTCCATTGCGACGTGCCGATGATGCCATTGAGCTCGATAACTCACAGCTGACGATTGAAGAGCAAAACCAGTGGCTCTATAACTTGTATCTAGAACGCAGCCAGAGCTAACAAAAGCATTGAGGAAATGGCAGTCATCGAAATCGACAAAGGCTCAGGGTTCTGTTTTGGTGTGACCACGGCTATCCACAAAGCCGAGGAAGAGCTCAACAAGACTGGGCACCTATATTGCCTAGGCGATATTGTGCACAATAGCAACGAGGTCGAGAGACTATCTAGCATCGGACTAGAGACCATCACCCACGAGCAGTTAGCACAGTTGCATGACGTGAAAGTGCTACTGCGGGCTCATGGAGAGCCCCCCGAGACCTACGAGATTGCCCGCCGCAACCACATCGAGATTATTGATGCCACATGTCCTGTGGTGCTGCAACTGCAGCGACGCATCGCTCACACCTTTCATAGTGCCAAGGGGCAACCTCAACCACAAATCGTCATCTATGGCAAGCGCGGTCATGCCGAAGTGCTAGGCCTAGTGGGACAGACCCAAGGTCATGCGCTAGTGATTGAGAGCATCGACGAGATTGACAAAATAGATTTCACGCGCGACATCTACTTGTATTCGCAAACCACCAAGAGCGTGCAAGCCTTTAAGCTCATCGTGCAAGCTATTGAGCAACGCATCGCCCCTGGCGTTTCATTTCGTAGTTTCGACACCATCTGCCGCTCGGTAGCCAACCGCATTCCACAGATTCGTGACTTTGCACAGCAACACGAGCTCATCTTGTTTGTTAGTGGCAGCAAGAGTAGCAATGGCCGCATCTTGTTTGCCGAATGCCTTTCCGCCAATCCCGATGCTCACCTCATCAGCAACGAGACCGACATCGATGCCTCATGGCTTGTTGGCAAAGATCGCATTGGCATCTGTGGCGCCACCTCCACCCCACGCTGGCTGATGTACCGCGTGAGAGACTACGCCAGCCACTTGTTAAGTCAAACACCATCATTCACTACACCAGACAACAACTTACATGACTAAACGCACACTGCTCATCATCATTGCCCTACTAGTGGTTATCGATGTGATAGCCGCCTTTTGGTATCTGTCGGTACGCATCGAGAATAGCGGTGAAAGCCGTGACTTGTTTGAACAACGTGATAGCAGCGAGGTGACCATCGCCGATACCCTAGCCGAAGATATTGCCGACAAATTTATCGACCGTAGCATGGTAGCCTACTTTGTGTCGAGCAAGCCTGCTGTGGCGGGCAACATGATGAGCTACTACACTTGTGTGAAACAAGTGAAAACACGCTGGCCCAAGAGCATCAACGGCAACCAAGAGCTGGCCGATCTGCAAGAAGCGCTTGTGGGTGAGGCCTTTGGCAACAGTCACAAGACGCTGCAAGAAGCCCGCAGTGCCTACCTGAGCAGTCCCGACTTCAACAAACCCATTGATGGCGGCTACAAAACGATCAATCAGAAGCCCAACCTCTATCAGGGCTATGCTCGCGTGTGCCAAGTGCTCATCTTTCCGCACATGACCTCGCGACACCTGCTCACCATGCAAATCGACCAAGTGGAGTTTAACGGATACAACACCAGCCGCACTAGCTCCTACGTGCACTACGACCGCATCAAGCATCGTGTGCTCAATCGCCTCGACCTGCTCACTGCCGACCGCGACAACCAATTGTTGGCATTGATTAATAGCAAAATCGATGAACTCAACACCCATCGCAACGAGGCCAAGCAATTGCGCCATGCTATGAGCATCGCCTCTCACTTGTGCTGCACCAAGCAAGGCATCTATTTTGAATATCCAAGCGAGGAGCTCGCAATAGCCGACAATAGCCAAGCCATCGACATACTGATACCCTACGACAAATTGCAGCCCTACATGACCGATGCACTGCGGCAAATAGTAGCTGTCAATGGGGGCTATTGGGTGTACAAGAAACTAGAAGCCGAGCCAGTAAAGCTCACTGCAACTAAGGGCAAATCATCGTTCACTGCAAAACGAACAACGGTGAAGCGTCATAGCGGGGCAAAGCGTAAAGCTGCACGTCACGGTTACGGTGGGCAACGCTATTGGAAGCATCGCCAACGCTGAGACCTCGTTGCTCTAATGCGTTGCGCACAACCGTCAGCGCCTTGTCGGGCGTGTTGTTGTCGTTGCTCAGGTGGCACAAGAACACATAGCGCAAGCCCTGATGATAGTGTGAGGCAACAAAATTGGCACACACAGCATTGTCGAGATGTCCAGTAGCTCCTCTCACGCGGTGTTTGAGCATTTCAGGATAGCGACCTTGGTCTAGCATCTGGCGGTCGTAGTTACTCTCAATCATCAAGTAGTTGGCCTGCTCCATATAGCACATCGCCCGCTCGGTAATCTCGCCCATATCGGTAGCTACCACAAAGCGCGTGCCCTCTTGATTGACAATGCTAAATCCCATGTTATCGGTACCATCGTGCATCGTCTCAAAAGCCGTCAGCTCCATACCCGCCAAGTGAAAAGGTATTTCTTTGAAGATGGACTTGTGGTAGTCTTTCACCCGACGGCTGATGTTGTGCCTGCGCAGCAACCCTTGCATCAAGCGCGGGGTGCAATAAACTTGGATGTGCCTATGTCGCTTGATGATTTTATAGACGTAACGCACATGGTCCTGGTGGTCGTGGGTCAAAATGATGCCTTTGACCATCGCAGGTCTAATGCCATGATGCGCTAGCCCCCGAAACACCCCCTCAGGGTCCACGCCTGCATCAATCAGCAAGCCACTATAACTATCACCTAGATAGGCACAATTGCCACTGCTACCGCTGCCAAAGCTGATGAAAAACATCTGTCCCCCTACCCCCGCGCTTGGCTTTTCTATAGGGGTGGGTGTGGGCTGCATCGATGCGTCGGCTGGTGGGGTGTCGTCACCATCTACATCAAAGTCAATCTGCCTAGTCCTCAGCACATCGCTAGTGTCTTCCAAGTCTTCATCAAGCATTCTTTTTCTATTTGGTTTTGCCATGGGATATTTCTCTATTAATTAGCTTAGCCACCTATCAAAAATATGGTAGGCACCTTGTTGTAATTATATTGCACCTTGCGCCACTGGGTAATACTACGGGTGACGATACGCTCCCCTGCCCCCGTCACATCGGTGGCCACACACAACTTGATGTGAGGTGAGAGCAAGCGCAACAAGTCGGCCAGCAAAGCGTTGTTGCGATAAGGGGCCTCGATAAATATCTGGGTCTGATGCTGGCACGTCACCAGGTGCTCTAGCTCCTTGATGCGATGAGCACGCCCAGTTGGCGACACAGGCAGATAGCCCTGAAAAGCGAAACACTGCCCATTGAAGCCCGAAGCCATCAGGCTCAGCAAGATGCTTGATGGGCCCACCAATGGGCACACCCTATAACCCTTGCGCTGCGCGATAGCCACTAGGTCGGCTCCAGGGTCAGCAACGGCAGGGCAGCCCGCATCACTGATCACGCCCACCGCTTCGCCACGCTCCAGTGGTGCAAGCATGGGCTCGATAGTGCTCACATCGGTATGCTCGTTGAGCTCCACCATTTGCAAGCTATCGATATCGATGGTGCGGTCACAACGTTTCAAGAAACGACGCGCCGAGCGCAAGCTCTCGACCACAAAACACTTGATTTGCCGCACGACCTCAATATTGCGATTGGGTAGCACTTGGTCGAGCGACACATCGCTCAATTGCGTAGGAATCAGATACAGGGCAGGTTCAATCATCACATCAATGCGCTATAGGGTGACGCAAAATTACTCAAACTTTTTCATACACCTGCCCACATTATGCCATAATTTGATGAATTGCAATATGATTGATGCATCGAGTAGAGTCCAACAGTGGGGGAATTGAAGGAATTTGTGAATTTTGTGGGTAAGTTAGTGGGTAAGTGTCGGCTAAAGGTTGTACCTTTGCCCTGCGCATGGCGATAGTGGCAATAGGCCACCTTTTTCTATATATGATTGAACGACACATCATCATCGATAACGTGGACCCCACCACCTTTTATGGGGTGAACAACAGCAACATACAACTCATTCGCAACCTGTATCCCAAGCTGCGCATGGCGGCTCGTGGCAGTGTGATCACTGTGATTGGCGATGAGCAAGAGACGGCCGAGTTTGAGGCCAAGATACATCAGCTAGCCGACTATTGTGCCCAACGCAACACACTGCCCGAAGATGTGATTATCGACACCATTAAGGGCACGCCTCCCCAGCCAATGAAAATGGATGACGTGATTGTGTATGGCGTCAATGGCAAGCCCATCAGTCCCCGCACTCCCAATCAGCAGTTGCTGGTGGATGCCTTCACTCACAATGACCTCACCTTTGCTCTAGGGCCAGCAGGCACGGGCAAGACCTATCTGGCTGTGGCATTGGCGGTGCGTGCGCTCAAAAATCGTGAGGTACGCAAGATAGTGCTCTCACGCCCAGCCGTCGAGGCTGGTGAGAAGTTGGGGTTCTTGCCAGGCGATATGAAGGACAAGATAGACCCCTATCTGCAACCCCTCTATGATGCCCTCGAAGACATGTTGCCTCATGCCAAGCTCAAGGAATATATGGAAACTGACATCATCCAGATAGCCCCACTAGCTTTCATGCGAGGGCGCACGCTCAACGATGCTATCGTGGTGCTCGATGAGGCACAAAACACCACACGCCAGCAAATCAAAATGTTTCTCACCCGCTTGGGTATGGGTTCCAAGATGATAGTCACTGGTGACTGCACCCAGATAGACTTACCACGCACCACCACTAGCGGATTGATACACGCCTTGCATGTGTTGCGCAACGTCAAGGGTATCGGTAAAGTGGAATTTGAGAAGCGTGACATCGTGCGTCACCACTTGGTGCAACGCATCGTTGAAGCCTACGAGAGCTACCAAGAGACTGAGGCGAATCATACAAACGATGCCCATCCACTACCGCCACAGGGCGAGCAAGCATAGTCATCGGTTTCCTCTCTAGCTTTTTGATATCATGGCTCATCACAATCAGCAACAAGCCGTAGAGCGGGTAACTCCTTATCACCAACCTACCGCCAAAGGCGAGCAGGTGCAACACATGTTTGATGCCATTGCTCCAGCCTACGACTTCATGAACCATGCCATGACCCTAGGCATCGACCGATGGTGGCGACGTGTGGCAGTGTCACGGTTGCGCCCTCATAACCCCCAACATATCCTAGATGTGGCCACAGGCACAGGCGATTTTGCCTTGCAGCTACAACGGTCACTTCGTCCCCAACACATCACGGGAATAGACCTATCGCAAGGTATGCTAGATGTGGCCTGCCGCAAAGTAGCAGCCAAGCAACTAGAGCAAATCATTACCTTTGAGCAGGCCGACTGTCTAGCGTTACCCTTTGCCGACGAGCGTTTTGATGCTGTAACGGTAGCTTTTGGGGTGCGCAACTTTGAGCATCTGCAGCAAGGCTATCAGCAGATGGCACGCGTGTTGCGTAGTGGTGGCATGCTGTGTGTGCTAGAGTTGTCCACGCCCACCAATCGGCTAGTGCGCTGGTTTTATGACATCTATACCTTGCATCTGATTCCTTGGTTAGGCAAGCTCAAGAGTGGTGATAGCAGTGCCTATCGCTATCTGCCACTGAGCATCGCTGCCGTGCCACAAGGTGATGATATGCTAGCCCTCATGCGAGCAGCGGGCCTGCAACAATGCCATTGCAGTCGCCTCACATTGGGGGTGTGTAGCATCTACACGGGCATGAAGCCTTGACCATAGGCGAGCAGACATCGCACGCGATAGCCCCTACATTTCCCCGTCGCTACCCCCTTGTCGCTGAGCGGGCAAGGCAAGCCCTCACCCCTACATTCATTTTTGTCGTGAGCCCCTGGCTCGTGATGGGTGGGTGGATTTAGCGTTTTTTAGGACTTGTGGTTTTGCTGTTCGCAAAAAGGCGAGTACCTTTGTAGGTTGAAAATGGAGCAATCGCTTTGAATCATTTAAGCGAATTAATCGACAACAACGGGTGATATGAACTTTCACAACTTTGAAGGTTTGATGATTGGGCTAGGTGCATTTCTCATCATAGGGGTGTGCCATCCTATAGTTATCAAAGGAGAGTACTACTTTGGTCAGCGACTGTGGTGGATGTTCTTGTTAGCTGGTGTGGGCTTGTGTATAGCCTCGCTAGCAAGCGAGAGTGTGCTTGTGAGTTCGCTGCTAGGGGTGGGTGCATTCTCATGCTTTTGGGGCATCAAAGAGACACGCGACCAGCAAGAGCGCGTGCGCAAGGGATGGTTTCCGCGCAACCCAAACCGCACCTATTGGTGGGACAAGGAGGAGAACACGGAGGCCAACGATGCATCAAGCCATCAGAGCAAGGGCTAACGTAGCGGGTGTCATTCTATCAGACGAGAGTGTGTGCGCGTGAGAGAGCCAGCCTCCCCGTAGGACACAAAAGGAGAATCAAACATATATACAGAACCAACATAGGGATGAAAAAACAACTATCGTACGTCATCGCCACCATAGTGGCAGCAGGAATATCTATTGGCCTACAAGCCACCGAGATACACAACTTTGAAATCAACGAGACCTACAAGACGGCTAGAGCCATGTATCATTGCCTAGGCGATACCACACTAGGTAGCGATGTGGACGTGTATAGCGTGAGCAATGTGACCATTGAATGGCCCACTCGCTTTGGCGACAACGATGTGAGTGCACTACAAGACACGTTGCTCAGGCAGGTGTTTCTCACTCACGACACCGATGTTGATGCCGCCATTGACCAGTTGTCGGCCCATCCACTACACGATGGTGAGGGCACACTGATAGCCGTAGATAGCATCCCCGAAGGCGACAACGTGCTAGTGCTAGAGCGCAATGTGTCGGTGTCATCGGTGGGCTTTTGTGACCGTTTCATCGTGTATCGCGCCGACTTCTACATCAACGAGGGCGGAGTGCATCCCAACTACTTCTCGCAATATATCAACTATGACATCCGCGACAATCGCGTGCTAGACTTTAACGACATCTTTGTGGCCAATGCTGATAGTGCCTTGCTACAGATTGTGAGCGATGCGATGCTGCAAAGGTTCTATGCCACATCGCTAGATGAGCTATCAAGCAAGGCCGACATCTATGTCGATGAGCTATTTGTGTCACGAGATGTGTATCTAACGGGTAACCAGATTGTGTTTAGCTACGACCCCTATGAGGTGGCACCATGGAGCACAGGTGTGGTAGAAGTGCCCGTGTATGTTGATGACTTGTGGGACTACCTAACGCCTGTGGTTCGCTCACTCTATGACGAGGATTGATGATGAGCACCGCTTGTTGATAGACCTATCATAGTATAGAGTTATGCGAATCGATATACTCACCGTGATGCCCGAAGCCCTGGAATCGCCCTTGCACTGTTCCATTTTGCAGCGTGCCCAAGACAAAGGGCTGGTGGAGATACATCTGCACAACCTGCGCGACTGGAGCTTGCGCAAGCATCGCAAAGTGGATGACTATCCATTTGGTGGCGATGCTGGTATGGTGATGCAAATTGAACCCGTGTGGCGATGCATGGAGGAGCTCAAGAGTGAGCGCACCTATGATGAGGTGATTTTTACCTCTCCCGATGGTGAGATACTCGACCAACCTATGGCCAACACGCTATCGCTGTGTGAGAACCTGATGATATTGTGTGGACACTACAAAGGGGTGGATTATCGCATACGTGAGCACCTGATTACACGTGAGATTTCAATCGGTGACTATGTGCTCACGGGAGGAGAGCTACCAGCGGCTGTGATTGCCGATGCTGTGGTGAGGCTCATACCAGGGGCGATAGGCGATGAGCAGAGCGCTCTGAGCGACTCGTTTCAAGATGGGTTGCTCGAAGCCCCCATCTATACTCGCCCCGCCGAGTTCAATGGCTGGCGCGTGCCCGACATCTTGCTCAGTGGTCACCAAGCCCACATCGAAGAGTGGAAGATGCAACAAGCCCTAGCCCGCACCCAGCGCTTGCGTCCCCACTTGCTGAGCGATGATGCGCCGCTACCAGCATCAACAGACAAGAAATCTAGCAACTAGCACATCAACAAGGAAAAATGACAACCGAACTATGAACTTGACTAATTGGCAACGACCCCAATGGATACCTCGATGGCTAAATGTGCCGTTGATTATATTTATTGTGTTTATCATCGTGCTACTATTTTTTGGCGACAACAATTATATACGCATCAACCAATATAAGGCCCAAATCAACGAGTTGAAAGGTCAAATCAAGGCCAACGAAGACACCGCAGCCTTGTATAATAGCAAGATACGCGAACTCAACAGCGACCGCGAGACGCTAGAGCGGCTGGCGCGAGAAAAATATGGGATGAAGCGCATCAACGAGGAGGTGTATGTGACCGACATACCCTAGTGCACTGCATCACAGCCGTATATTATATCAATCCATCTGATAACCACATCATGACACAAGAAAATAGAACCACCGCATCAAGCCTGTTGCAATTGATAGGGATGCTCCTGCTAGCCATCATGGCCCTGCTGCCACTGCTCGACATCAATCACGAGTGGATGCGCTGGGTGTATGCCCTAGGCGCATTGCTCACCCTAGTGGCCCAGCTCATCTATCGCTACACGGGCACATCGCTACGCATCAAGCGATTGTATCGCATACTCACGGTGTCGGCACTGCTCTATTGTGCCTCGGCACTATTAGTATTTATCTACCGAGGGTCAACCGATTGGATTGCCTTTTTGCTAGCTGGAGCCATCTTGCAGATATATGCGACATGGATGATTGAGCTAACGAGCAAAAAAGAGGATAATCAGCAAAAAAGTAGATAGGTAGGCCATATTTTTTATCAATTGGCAAAATCTTAGTAATTTTGTGGCTTTATGAAAGGTAATCTCACCATCGATAGCGGAAACACCTCGGTCAAAGTAGCGTTCTACATTGGCGAACAGCGGGTGGCAACCAACCGCTTTGTGTGGAGCGACAAGCGACTACTGGAGCGCATGATTAGCAGCTATAAGCCCGACACGGCTACCATCTGTAGCACAGCTCCAGCCAATGATGACCAACTGATGTCGCTCGTGAGCGAGCGATGCAGACGAGTGTTGTATCTGTCACACGAGACACCGCTACCCATCACCTTAGGCTATCGCACACCTGCTTCGTTGGGGCGCGACCGCATTGCCACTGCGGTGGGTGGGTGGACCTTGTGCCAACGCTTAGATACCGCCTCTGATGTACTTATCATCGATGCAGGCACAGCCATCACCTACGACTTGGTAACCGCTAAGGGGTGCTTTGTTGGCGGCAACATCGCTCCAGGCATGACCCTGCGCTTTCAAGCGTTGCACGAGCACACGGGCTTGCTGCCATTGGTGGATATGCCAGGAGACTTGCCTATGCTAGGATATGATACCGAGACCGCCATACGTAGCGGAGTCGTGCTAGGACTATTGGGTGAAATCAGAAGCTACATTGCTGACTTGCGCCTTTCGCATCCCCTCATGCATATGATACTCACAGGAGGCAATGGCAAGATGTTGCACGAGTTGCTACATGACGACAATATCATCTACTATGAGCACCTTTCGCTAGAAGGGTTGAATCGCATATTTTTACACAACACATTCAACGACAATGAATAAGAACTTCATCATATCGGCAATGCTTGTGCTCTTGTGCAGTCAAGTAGCATGGGCGCAATCGTCTATCTCGCCCTACTCTAGAACAGCCTACGGCTTTCTGAGCGACAATGTGTCGAGCATACAACGCTCGATGGGTGGTGTGGGTTATGCTATGCCTGGTGGCCGCATCGTCAATGCAATGAACCCTGCGAGCTATGCCCACGTTGACTCACTGACCTTTCTGTGGGATATCGGTGTGGACTTCACCAACTTGTGGTCAGAAGAAGACGGCGTAAAAGGCTATAGCTTTGGTGGTGGTCTAGATTACATCACCTCCCAATTCAGAATCACCAAAGGGCTCGGAGGCTCATTTGGCTTAGTGCCCTATTCATCGGTTGGTTATAGCTTTGGTAGCAAATTGGATAATGGCAGCGAATCGCGCAGTGGTAGTGGTGGCATCAACCAGCTGTATATCGGTGCAGGCTATCAGTTGCCAATCAAAGGCTTGAGCGTGGGACTGAATGTGTCCTACCTGTTTGGTACACTCACCAACACAACCCTAGTGACAGCTAGCTCAACGAGCTACTTCACTCGCAACATCAAAATTCGCGATTGGAATATGCAGTTGGGTCTCCAATACAACCTGCTAATCAATCAGCGCGACCGGTTGACAGTGGGCATGACGGTGCAACCCAAGAAGTCCTTTCATGGCAATGCATGGGGTACTATCTATGACTCCCAAGATGCCGATGTGGACACCGTGGGATATACCTCAATGAAAGGGCTCTATGAGCAGCCCGCCTCGATTGGCGTAGGTGTTAGCTACCTGTTTGACCGTCGCTTGATGGCCGAGATAGACTATACCTACCAACAATGGTCAAAAGCCAAATATCAGCAAATCAGTGGGTTTGAGCCCGATTACATGACATTTGACGACCGTTGGAAATTAGCCGCTGGCATCAGCTACACACCCAACAGGCGCGGTAGCTATCTAGGAGCCATGCAATATCGAGTGGGTGCATTTTACAACCACGACTACATGAACGTGTTAGGCAACAATGTGCGCGACTATGGGCTATCGGCTGGCGTAGGGTTACCAGTGCCTAATGGCAAGACCACAGTCAACCTAGGCATTGAATGGCGGCATCGCCAGAGCAGTCCTGTCCACTTGATTACCGAAAACTATTTCAACATCACCTTGGGTGTGAACTTCAATGAGTTGTGGTTCTGGAAGAATCGCATCCGCTAACATCAACCCCTATGCGATACCTGTTGCCTATAGTGGCGATGTTGCTAACAATCACACATTTAGCAAGCTGTAAGGATGCCGTGACAGGTGTAACCAACCACCCCACCGACCCCGAAACAGTACCCACAATGGTCACCAACGATGTGCAGACCATCATCAGCGACTCGGGGCACACACGATATCGCATCACAGCTCCCGTGTGGAGCATGTATGAAAATGCCAAGCAACCTCATTGGATTTTTCCCAAGGGGGTGAGTGCTGAGGAACTTGACAACAACTACAACACGGTGAGCACAATCAAGTGTGACTCGGCCTACTATGACAAGCTCCAAATGTTGTGGCATTTGACTGGTCGAGTAAAAATCACCAACACCAATGGTGATATCATCCTCACCGATGAGCTATATTGGGACCAAGGTAAGCATCAGCTCTATAGCGAAGCCTTTATCCACATCGAAAAGCAACAACGCGTTATCGAAGGGTATGGCTATCAATCCAACGAGCGTCTCACCACCTATGAGTTGCGTCAAGTAGAGGCTATCTTCCCCATCGACGAGACCCACATGCCTCACCCCAACAGCGGCAACACTCCTCGCCCAGCGGTGCAAATGCCGTCTAATACCGAGCCACAGCCATCAGCTAGCTCGGCACATCCCACTCCACGACAAGGGCACGGCACACCTCCATCCAAGCAACAATTTATCAAACAATCATGAATCCAGCATACTCAACCCCTCTAATGATTGCACTCGTTGCGCTTGTGTTCTCGGGCTTCTTCTCGGGAATGGAAATCGCTTTTGTCTCGTCCAATAAGGTGCGAGCCGAAATCGATATGGCGCGTGGTGGCATCATCAATCGCATCCTCAACGTGTTTTATAGCAACCGAGAGATGCTCATCTCTACCCTGCTCATTGGCAACAACATCGCCAACATCGTCTATAGTATGGCTATGTCGCAACTGCTAACGATACCCTTGGGCCACTGGATTACCAACCCAGCCATTCTGCTCATTGTGCAGACACTCATTGCCACCATCATCGTGCTGATTGCAGGCGAGTTTTTACCCAAAACCATTTTCCGCATCAACCCCAACTACTCGCTACGCACCCTCTCACTGCCCTTGTTCACCATCTATTGCCTACTCTACCCCATCTCGCGATTCACTGGGTGGCTCTCGACAATGCTGATGCGCTTGTTTGGCATCCACATCGACCCCGACCGCTCCAAGATGCTCTCAGTCGATGAGCTTGACGCCTTTTTGCAAGACAACATCGACAAACGTGAAGACGAGAATCAGCAGGTGCAACGCGAAGTGAAAATGTTTGAGAATGCTCTCGACTTCAGCGACACTCGTCTGCGTGACTGCATGGTGCCTCGCAACGAGATGGTAGCAGTAGATATCACCGACACCACACGCGACCAGCTAGTCAAGCTATTCTCTAGCACAGGACTATCAAAAATCATCGTGTACAAGCAAACCATCGACAACGTGATAGGATTTTTGCAAGTGAGCGAGTTGTTTGTCACCGATGTGGATTGGAAAACCCGCATCAAGCCTGTCATCTTTGCCCCCGAGACCCTGCTTGCCAAAAAGATGATGCAACAACTCATGCGACAACAGCGCTCTATTGCCATCGTGCTTGATGAGTTTGGTGGCACTAGCGGCATGATTACCCTCGAAGACCTCGTCGAAGAAATCTTTGGCGAAATCGAAGACGAGCACGACCGTAATAGCCTAATTGCCAAGCAGATTGATGAGAACACCTACGAGTTATCGGGGCGCATGGAAATCGAAGAAATCAATGAGCAATTTCACCTCGACCTGCCCGAAAGTGATGACTACCAGACCCTAGCTGGCTATCTATTGCACGAGTGCGAGGCCATCCCTGCCCAAGGCGATGTCATCGAATTGCCCCCCTATCGTTTCACTATCATCCGCAAGTCGGCTGCCCGCATCGAATTGGTGAAACTTGAGGTCATCGCACCAGCATAAGCACGTCCACAACAGAATCTGCCTATAGCTTTTCCCACACCACCCTCACATCATGCGTGGCGGCGAGAGGCTAGCACACACCCTTTACTACTCAGCACATAAGGGATGGGGTCGTAGCTACTAGACCTATAGATAAGCAGAACAGACATTTTTAGCAATATTTTAGAGTAGGTTGTCAACTAAATTGGCAATTTATGGCTAAATTTGCAGTTTAGTAAATAGAGCATCCTGCCCAAGACGTTATAGGCTAGGGTGAGCGATGCGACACTATCTACTTTGCAATAAACTAGTTGAGCCATATAATCCTTAATTTTAGATATGAAGCAGAAGTTAAAATTCGCATTATTGTCGCTTGGCGCATCCCTACCACTCGTGATGCCTGCCCAACCACAGGTGATGAACAGCTCCGCTGCAGGTTACTTAGAGCGTGGGCGACTGATGTATGAGACCCACAATTATGTAGGTGCAATAGACCAGTTGCAGCACATGCTATCACTACCCACCAATGAGCAGCAGCGAGAGCAGGCGGCATACTATCTAGCCATGAGTCGCTTTGAGCGTGGCGAGGAAGGTAGCCTCGCGGCCTTGCGCCAGTTTGTTGGTCGCTACCCTACCTCATCGCTAGCCGAGGATGCTCGCATGCGCATAGGTAACTTCTATTTCTATCGTGGCGCATGGGAAAGCGCCCTGCTGAGCTATGACGCGGTACGCGATGACGCGCTAGATGGTGATGCACAAGAAGATGTGCTCTATCGCAAGGCCTATTGCAACCTGCGACTAGGCAACTATCGCGAAGCACAAGCACAATATCAAGCCTTGTCACAAACCAAACGCTATGGCGCAGCAACCGACTTCTATAATGCCTATCTAGATTATGCCAATGGTGACTATGAGAAAGCCGCAGCCAAGTTTCGCGCTGTGGAGCAACGAGGCGGAGAGTTGGGGTATCAATCGCGCTACTACTTGACACAGATTGACTATCACAACCAGCAATATCGACTAGTCATCGATGAGGGCACAAAGCTCCTCGCCGAAGCTCAAAACGACTACTTTGATGCCGAACTCAACCGCATGGTGGGTGAGAGCTATTATCACATAGGCAATGATGCCGAAGCACGCACCTATCTGCGCCGCTACCTAGACAATCCAGAGGGTGAGCCCTACCGCACTGCTGGCTACACTATGGGTGTGCTCGACTATCGCGATGGCAAGTATGAGCGTGCCATACAAGACATGAGCCTAGCCACCACTGGGAATGATGCATTAGCGCAAAGTGCCTACCTATATACTGGACAAGCCAAACTGAAGCTAAATGACCTGAATGGTGCTTCACGCGCCTTTGAGCAAGCAACCAATATGGACTATGACCGCAGCGTCAAAGAGACTGCATTCTATAACTATGCTGTGAGCCAAAGCAAGGGTGCTCGCACGCCATTTGACAAGAGCATCGACATGCTAGAGCAGTTCCTTAACGACTATCCCAACTCGCGCTACAAAGATGATGTAGAGGGTTATCTAGTAGATGCCTACACTAGCACCACCGACTATCAACGCGCCTTGACAAGCATCAATCACATCAAAAACCCAGGCACCAAGGTGCTTAAAGCCAAGCAAAACGTGCTCTACAACTTAGGCGTTCAGGCTATTGCCGTAGGTGACAACAAGCAAGCAACCGAATACTTCAAGCAGGCTATTGCCGTGGGTAACTATGACAAGACAGCTCTCAACGAAAGCCGATTGTGGCTAGCTGAAGCACAATACCGCACAGGCAATTACAAAGAGGCCACCAAAAATCAACAGGCATACGTCAAGGGAGCTAGTAAGAGCGATGACAACTATGGCTTGGCTCAATATAACCTAGGCTATAGCCTATTCCAACAACGCCGTTATGCCGAAGCCAAAACGGCATTCCAAAATGCCGTATCCAGCAAAAGTCTAAGCAAAGACCTGAGAGCCGATGCCTATAACCGCATCGGAGACACTCAATACTACACCCAAAACTATAGTGCTGCCCAAAATGCCTATGAGCAAGCGATGAAAGCAGGCGGCAACACCTCGGGTGACTACTCGATGTATCAGAAAGGCATCATGATGGGGTTGAACAAGCAATATAGCGACGAAATCGCTCAAATGGATGCCTTGCTCAAAGCCTATCCCAACACCGAACTAGCATCACAAGCTTTGCTAGAGAAAGGTAACGCACAAGCCGCCATGGGGAACAGCACAGATGCTATAACCACCTATACTGACCTAGTGAAACGCTATCCCAAAAGTGCTGAGGCACGCAAAGGATTGCTACAGACAGCACTAGTAAACAAAGCCTTAAACCGAGAGGATGCAGCCATCGATGCTTATAAAAAGGTCATCAAAAACTATCCTACTAGCGATGAGGCACAAGCAGCAGCCGAAGACCTGAAACTCATCTATGCCGACCGCAACCAACTAGCAGAATATGGCAAATTTCTCAATAGCGTGCCCAACGCTCCACACATCGATGTCAATGAGATGGATCGTCTCACCTTTGAAGCCGCCGAAAAAGCCGCTATTGCCGACAAACCTAGCATCGACAAGATGCAACAATACATCAACCAATATCCACAAGGTGCCTACACTGCCAAAGCAAAATATTACATTGCCCGTTACAACTACACTAAGAGCAACTACAACGAAGCACTAGCGGGCATCAACGAAGCACTCAGCGCTGGTGGTGACGCCTCGTTTGCCGAGGATGCACTAGCCATCCGTAGCGACATACTCGCTCGCCAAGGTCAATATGATGAGGCACTGAAAAGCTACAAAGAGCTCGCCGAGCGCTCCTCGAGTGACGATAATCGCACGGTGGCACAACTGGGTGCAATGCGCGTAGCCAAGCAGCAAGGTAGCTGGAAAGAAGTGCATGCACTATCATCGCAATTGCTCAATCGCGGAGGACTCACCGCCCAAGAAGAGCGAGAAGTGACCCTCGCCAAAGCACAAGCTAGTGCACAAATGGGTAACACACAAGATGCCGAAAGCGCCTTCAGACTACTAGCCAAGGACCCCAACACCGAGGCAGGTGCACAAGCCGCCTATGAGTTGGCACAGATGCAGTATGAGCAAGGCAACCTCAAAGGAGCTGAGAGCACCGTGAATGCCTTGATTGATGCTGGCACACCTCACAGCTATTGGCTGGCTAAGAGTTTCATCACCTTGAGCGATGTGTATTATAAGCAAGGTAAGGTGAATGATGCACGCGAATATTTGCAAAGCTTGCGCACCAACTATCCAGGCAAGGAGCAAGAAATCTTCAACGCCATAGACACGCGCCTAGGCAAATGGAAAGCTGGTAACAAATCCTCGGCCACTAGCAATGCTAGCACCGACAACACAGGCAAGAGCAAAAAGAAGACCAGCAAGAAGTAAGTCGCGTCACACTCACCATAATTATTATTGATTGATAGAGAACCGATGATGAACAAGCAATTATTTTTCGCAATAGTCGCAGCTGCCCTACTTCCAATGGGTGTAATGGCACAAGATAACAAGCAAAACCTGAACAAGGAAATCACGTTGGAGAAAGACTTCACGCCCACCGAAAAAAAGGCGACCAAAAAGAACGAGCTCCCCAAAGTAAAAAAAACCGAGCCTACACATCACAAGTCTGCGCTCAGCTATAGCGACCGCGTGTCGCCTATCGATGTGCCTACGAGCATCCCCACGATGATGCCCTATGGCTATCGCACAGCTCACAACTTCAGCGACAAGCGCGGCTATCTGAATATTGGTGGCGGCACACAAGCCAACTTCAATGTGAGTTTAGGCTACCGCATACTAGAAGATGAACGTCAGCAACTAGCAGCGTGGTTGCAACACAATAGCACTTGGGCAGGCAAAAACAATAGTAAGCTCGTGCCCGATGATGATGCCCGTTGCAAACAGAAGTTCAACGACAACACACTAGGAATAGACTATCGACGTGCCATTGGACAAGGGACATTCAACATCGGAGCCAAGGGACACATCGATATCTATAACTACTATGGTGGTTGGAAGACCGACGATTGGATTTACATAGATAGCGAGGGCAATAGGCATCTTGCTGCCTATGATTGGAATCAAGACAAGCAAACGTTCTATGACCTCAACGTCTATATGGGCTGGGCAAGCACACTAGACATTGCAGACAACCCTCTGCACTATTCGGCCAAGCTACTCTATGGACATGCCGCCTATGACAAGTCATTCAATCCCGATTACAAGCACGGAGCACACGACAATTGGGGCACGCTGACACTAGCAGGCAGTTATGAATTGCCCAACCATGCTACCGTAGCATTGGATATCAAAGGTGAATACTTGAACCGCGGAGCATCATCGACTAGTACCCTCATCAAGGACCTAAAAGACGAAGCTGGAATGATCACGTTGTCACCTCGCTACAACTTGGCGACCGACCTCTTGAGCGTGCAACTAGGCTTGAATGGGCACATCTCGTTCAGCGATGGTGCGACATTGCGTCTATCACCCAATGTGCGATTTAACCTATTTGCCGCCAAGGGCATCACCCTGTTTGCCAACGCGCTGGGAGGCAAGTCGCTAGGTTATCGAGTACCCCCACACTACAACAACTGGCGCTACGACAACCCATTGCTTATGTATGGTAGTGTGTACACCCCACTAGATGCCGAGGGCGGTGTAGCCATCGGCCCATTCCAAGGCTTCAGCGCTAAGCTATCGATAGGCTATGGCATCGTCAAAGACCAACCTGGTGCCTGCTACTATGGCGACATTGCCACACTAGCCTTGTCACAAGGCCTAGCCACCCGCTACTACATCATTGATGGGCAAGGTTACTATGTGAACGCCGAAGTGAAATATCGCTACCGCTCGCTGGCCGAGTTGAGCGCCACCGTTAAATATGCTCCTCATGACGATGAGCTCTATGCTAGCGATGGCCACTACAATGGCTACAAGCTAGGTGTTGACCGCGCCTCGACCTTAGCCGATATCAACTTGCGAGTGACACCCATACAGCGCCTAGCTGTGAACTTGGGTCTAGAATATCGCGGTGGGCGCATGGCACTATTGCGCAATAGCGATGAGTCGTTCACCTTTGTGGACATGAGAGACGTGGTGAATCTGCATGCTGGAGCAAGCTATCGCTTGACTAGCACACTGAGTGTGTGGCTCAAGGCAAGCAATCTGCTCAATCGTCGCTACGATATGCTCTATGGCATGGGAGCGCAACGCCTCAACTTGATGGGTGGCGTAAACATCAATTTCTAGACACACCCCTATCGCGATCAAGCTCATGAATGCCCTGCGATGGCTACTCAAGTGGCTAGCCAAGCCCATCATCCAAGAGGGAGTTATGCTAGTGTCACTTGTGGTGCTGTTTGCCGACTACAATTGGTATCATGAGTTACAAGAACGAGGCTATTGGGTAGCTTGGCTACGGCTATCGTTGCGCGTGTTTTACGCCTACTTGGCCACTTGGCTAGTGGTCATTGTCAATCGTCGGTGGTTTAAACTGATGATATATACACTCGCCACGCTCTTGTTTGTGGTCGAGAGTTTTTTGCAACTACGATTCCACATGGATGTAGGTCCAGCCATGTTTAGGCTCATCGCTGAGACCAATCCACAAGAGAGCCGTGAGTTTATCACCAACTTTGTGATGGCACGACCCACTATCAAGGTGTTTGCTCTAGCAGCCGTGGTAGTGGGGGAAATTGCAATAGCCGAGCGGTATCGGCACACACTGGCTCAATGGATTCAGCGAATCAGGCTACAACCCGTGCTACTAAGCGTGATGGCCGTGATGGTTGGTTGTGGCGCATGGGCATCACTCTCGTTTGTGGACTTGTTTAGCTACCACACCACCGAGCGAGCCAACCGTTGGTGTGATTTAGACCCTGTGGCACCCAACGATGTGGTGTCTTCGCTCATTTTTGCCCTCCACGATTTTGACATCAGCAATCAAGAGACTAGTCGCTCGATGCAAAGCAACATCCTCGCTAGCCAAGAGCGAGCAACACTGCTACACCCTAGCGACAGTGTTACGTTAGTGGTCGTGATTGGCGAGTCGTTTAACAAGCATCACTCAAGCCTCTATGGCTATCCATTGCCCACCAACCCGCGGCTAGCACTCGAGCGCGACCGAGGCAACCTGATGGTGTTTAGCGATGTGGTGTCACCCTTCAACAAGACGAGCACGGTGCTCAAAGAGGTTATGACCACGAGCAATCTAGCCGATGGAATCACATGGGACCAATCACCTATGTTTTCCACCATATTCAAGCGCGCGGGCTATCAAGTGTGGTTGTGGGACAATCAGCGTCACGATTCCCCATTAGCCACCTTCGCGTTTACGCTCAATGCCTTTCTATACAATCCCCAAATTGTGCCTCTAGCCTACGACAAACTCAACGAGCAATCATTTGCACTAGATAGCGAATTGGTGCAAGACTTCGAGCAACATGCCCAAGACCACTTGACTGGGCGCAACTTAGTGATGTTGCACCTGATGGGGCAGCACTTTGATGCCCGAGAGCGCTATCCACACAAGAGACTTGATTTCAACCATTTCACCGCCAACGAGGTACCCCAACAGGCCATAGCATTGAGCGAAGATGCTCGCACCCACATTGCCAACTACGACACCGCCACTGCGTTCAACGACTTGGTGATGAAGATGATTTTTGACCTCTTTAGCAACCACAATGCGGTGGTGGTTTACTTCGCCGACCATGGCGAAGAGGTGTATGACTGGCGAGACTTCATTTCACGTACCGACAATATGCGCATCAATGCACAAGAGGCGAAATACCAATATGAGGTACCCTTTGTGATATGGTGTAGTGACCGCTACATCAGCCAGCACCCTCAAGAGGTGGCACAGATGCAGCAAGCCACTAGCCAACCATTGATGCTCGACCAAGTATGCCAACTGCTATTTCATCTAGGTGGCATCCAATCGCCCTACTATCAAGCTCAACACGACCCATTGTCGGCTACCTTTAAGCCTAGCAAGCGCATATTGAACTATGTGGTGGACTATGATAGCCTGATGTCACAGCGCGATAGCCTACGAATCAAGTGAAGTGGCAAATACAGCAAATACCGCAGCATCAACACAACAAAAAGGTGGATTAAACGATTAAGAAGGCCCCAATTTGAGCGATTTTATGGCTCACTTGATTGATTATTGGTACATTTTAGTGATTGTTCTGTTAAAAAAATATTACCTTTGCGCACAAATCTAAAAAACGACATTTGATAAAAGACCTTATGACAAAACGATTTTTATCCCTAATTTGCCTAGTGGTGATATCGCTGACAGGTGCGATAGAGGCACAAACCTTTATGGGTGAGCGAGGCTATGATGGCGAGCACAAGCAAGAGATTTCGGGCTACGTCATGGCTGGCAACAACTTGGTAACTGGCTGGTTTGGTGGCCTAGAAGCGAGCTACAAGCGCCACTTGACCAACCGCTGGAACGTGAAAGGCGCCATACAAGCGCAATTTGGCAAACAGCTCTACTCGATTTATGGACAAGGAGGTTATCGCCTGCCTTGGAAGCATGGCACCTTCTGCTTTGATGGTCAGTTGATGTATAACCGCTATCAGATGTTCAATTGCAACGAATACAACGTCAACCTATCAGCCATGTGGGAGCACAACTACTTCTATCTGCGCATTGGTGAGAGTTGGATTCAATACCGACTCATGGGCTACCACTACACCGAGCCTCTAACATTCACCTTCGGTGCAGGCGTGAACGTTCGCCCACGCAGTAGCTGGTGGAATTTTGGATTATTCTTCCGCAACTATGATGAGTTCTATTACGAGAACTGGAACATCAACTGGGGTTTCCATTGGTATGCAAGCATCAGCCACAAAATGAAGCTATTTGGCGAAATAAATGTTCGCCCTGCAGGTAGTATGAGCCAATTGGCAAGCCGCTACGAGACTTCGGCCAAAGTGGGAGTTAAATATCTGTTGAAATAACTAAAAACCAATGATAACAATGAAAAAGACAATTACAATAAATATTTGTTTAGCCACGCTAGCTATGCTAGCAGTGGTCAGCTCATGCGACAAGGTGAGTCCCACAGGTGTGCTGATTGCTGGCACAGGCGTTGAAGACCGCGTGGAAATGTCCTATTCCTATTATCTAGCACATAAGGGCGAAAATAAGACATATAAGACCATCGAGGTGTATGATGATGACTATACGTTCCTAGTGGGAGCCGATAGTCATCTTGCCACCGACAGCAATCGTCTGGCCGAGATGTTTGACATCGCACTAGAGAATGGCGATGTGCTGATTGCGCACCTAGGCGACATTGCCGACACCAAGGCTGAATACTACATCAACCTAGACAACACCATCACTGCAGCGACCGAGAATTGGTTAAAGAAGGTATTCCCCTATTCCTATTACGATGAAGATTATGACCTATGGTTTTATTCAGACGATCTTGAAATAGATAGCGCAGGTTGGTACACCATCGACGATTATGAATATTACACTCCATACCATTTCCCATTCTATCCAGTGGTGGGTAACCATGACATAACTCATAATGGTTGGGCCTTGTGGTCATCGATATTTGGGTCCTCGTTCTACACGGTAGATGTAGCCATATGTGATTCTGTAACTGGGAATTGCAATTATATTGATCACTATATCTTTATTGACTCAGCCAACGGCACACTAGGAGAGTTGCAGAGCGAGTTAATTGAGGATGACAATTTCTATAAGGATGAATATCGCAACACGTTTGTGTTCACACACACCAATATTTTCCGCCCACAATCGTGGCAATTTGCATCCACATTCGCCCGCGAGGAGACCTACTTCTTGCTCAACAAGTTCACCGAATGGGAAGTGGATGCTGTGTTTATGGGTCACGTGCATGAGTGGGATGAGCGACAATTTGGTGACACTTACTATGTGACACTGCCCTCGATGGGCGAACGCAATAGCCCCGAACCTGGTGATTACCTAGTGCGTGTAACAGTCCATGGCGAAGACTCTATCGACATCGACCGAGTGCACATGAGCTACACGCCAAACAAGAAATAAAGCCTATATCGACTGAACAATAGACGCATGCGAGCCTCCCTCCCCATCCGAGAGATGCTCGCATGTTTTGTGTTGCTAACTGGTGCAAAGATTGTGCAGTAGCTTGACTAGACTAAACAATTGCGCCCAATAGGCGACAATTCATCAAAATTTGCAAGAAAAAAAGGTAACTATTTTGTATATCAGCGAAAAATGAGTACTTTTGCGTGTTTATTTGGCAAAATGCTGAAGAAAAGAAATTAAAATCATCAAATATAAAATTGTAAATGGCTACATTAGAGAAAATTAGGCAGAGAAAGAAAATTCTTGCCATTGTGATTGGTGCCGCCTTGCTTGCGTTTATCATTGAGGTGGCTATCGAAGCTATTGGCCGCTCAGGCGGTAACAGCGCAGCCGCAAAAGTCGGCAATGAGAAAATTGACATCATGCAATTTCAACGCCGCGTGGAGCAAGCCGCTCAAGACGACCAAAACAATCAGCAACAGACCGATGCTGCTGTACGTCAGCAGCAAGTGCTCGAAGAGATGATTGGTGAGACCCTACTCAACCAAGAGTATGACAAAGTGGGTATCTATGTGAGTGACAACGAGATTAGTCAGCTCATGATTGGATCTAACCCCGCTCCAGCTGTGGTGCAATTTGCAAAACAATGTGGAGCAGAATCACCAGCTCAACTCTATGACTTCATCATGAATCCTAGCAAACAAGGCGTTCAAGAGGCTCAAGTAGCACAACTGCGTGCCGAGTGGGAACGACTGAAAGATGACGTGGTGAAGCAATTCAAATTTGCCAAGTTGCAAAACCTGTTGGCTGGCGCTTTGCAGGCCAACGACCTAGACCGCGCACAGATGTCGGCCGACGAAGCCATCACGAGCACCATCAATTTTGTTAAGAAAGACTACGCATCGGTACCCGATGACAAATATACCGTGACCGATGAAGAGCTCAAGGCCGAATGGGCCAAGATGAAGCCATACTTCAAGCTCTATGAAGAGACACGCCGCATCCACTATATCGCTGCCAACATCGACCCATCGGCCGAAGATATCGCAGCTGCCAACAGAGTAGCCGACGAGGCCTATCTCGCTTTGCAAAAGGGACGTGGCATCGATAGCGTGCGCGTGTTAGGCAAGGTGCAAATCGACACCGTGAAAAACACCCTCAACAAAATTAATAGCAGCATCCGTGACTTTGTGGGTGCAGCTAGTGTGGGTGCTACCAAACGCGATAGCGTTGTCAACAACCACCACGCCATGTATAAGCTCATCAACAAGGAGCTCTCACTCGACTCGGTGAACCTGAATATGGTGGGTGTGAGTGGTGATGCCAAGTTGCAGAGCGAAGTGCTGGCACAACTCAACAGTGGCAAGTCTATTGACGAAGTGTCTAAGGCTCACCCACAACAAGTGGGCGGTGAAGAGAACCAATGGCAACGCATCTTCAACTCACCCGATTCTATCAAGGCCAAGATTGCCAACAGCGGTGATGCTTATTTCGTGTTCACTTCATCAGACAAGGGTGCTCAACTGCTCAAAGTCAATGAGCGCAAGCCTGCCAAGATGTTCTACACGGTGGCAACAGTGACCTATGATGCCTATGCTAGCACCAAGACAAGTGAAGCCCTGCGCGACAAACTCCAAGACTTCTTGAACAAGAACAAGACGGTCAAAGAGTTTGAAGAGAATGCTGCTAAGGCTGGCTTCAATGCTGCCGAGCTACTCATCTCGCCAAGCACTCCACAATTGGGCAACCGCTATCGCGGCATCAAGGACACCCGCAAAGCCATCAAGTGGGCATTTGATAGCAAAAAGGGCGAGATTTCACCCATCTTTAGCGACAACAACGATGTGCTAGTGGCTGTAGCCCTCGATGACATCTACGATGGCGATTATGTGCCCTATGACATTCCCGAAGTGAAAGAGATGCTCACCCAACGCGTGCGCAACAGCAAGAAGGGCGATGCCCTGATGGCTCAATATCAAGGCAAAGCCAAAGACTTGAACGGCTATGCTAGCGTGATGGGTGCCAAAGTAGATACCACACAAGTAGTGTTTGCTCAGAATGGAGCAGCCAAGCTAGGTAATGAGCCAGGTATTGTGGGCCGCATCGCAGCCGCCAAGCAAGGCGAACTCAAAGGCCCATGGAAAGGTCAAAATGGCGTGTATGTGTTCCAAGTGACGGGCACCGAAAAAGCAGAACGTCAGCCCAACAAAGAGGAGCTCGATAACCGCTATGCCCAGACACGTGGCGCTCAGCTATTTGCTCGTCCAGAGGCTATCAACAACATCTTGAGCAGAGCTACTAAAGTGAAACGCAGCTTGATTGACTTCTATTGATAACTATCGATAACAAATCATAGACACTACACTATCATGAATTTCACGAGGTTGCGGAGACGAACCTCGTGAAATTCATTTTTTATAGCCCTGATATCAAGAATATCAAAAAAAAACATTATCTTTGGAGATTGTTTAGAAAATTGTTATTATCGTAACATTATGTCGAGCATCAACCAACGACAAGACCTAATCATCGAAGAATTTGAGGGACTCACCGATTGGATGGACCGCTATGCGTGCATCATCGATATGGGCAATGCTATGCCATCACTTGACGAGCAGTACAAGACAGCAGACAACTTGATAGATGGCTGCCAGAGTCGCGTGTGGCTTCAGGCCGACCTAGATGCAGAGGGCAAGGTGCACCTCCAAGCCGATAGTGACGCCATCATCGTTAAGGGCATTATCTCGATGCTCGTGCGAGTGCTAGATGGCAGCACGCCACAAGAGATACTTGATGCTGACCTCTACTTTATCGAGCGCATCGGGTTGCGTGAGCATTTATCGCCCACCCGCAGCAATGGTCTGCTGGCTATGCTGAAACAGATACGGGCCTATGCACTGGTGTTTCGCGCTCGTCAGCAACAGTCATCGTGATACAAAACAAGATGTGAACTTTAAAACAGATTTAATATTAACCTAAAACTAAACAGATTATGTTTAAAAACCATCCCAAGGGGTTAATCCCCGCTGCATTGAGCAACATGGGTGAGCGTTTTGGCTACTACATCATGAACGCTGTGCTATTGTTGTTTCTCTGCTCCAAGTTTGGCCTTAGCGAGGGGACTGCAGGCGTGATTTATGCCGTCTTCTATGCTGGTATCTATGTCATGAGCCTTGTTGGTGGTCTGATAGCCGACCGCACCCAGAACTACAAAGGCACCATCCAATGGGGTCTGATAGTCATGGCCATTGGCTATGCGCTGTTGTCAATTCCTATTGTTGCCACTAAGGGCAACATCACGTGGCTACTAGCGTTCACCTGCGTAGCACTGGCCTTGATTGCATTCGGCAATGGCTTGTTCAAGGGTAACTTGCAAGCTATCGTGGGCCAGATGTATGACGACCAAGAAGCCGAGGCAGCTAAAAAGGGTCCTGAGGCTCTGAAAGCTGTGCAAGGCAATCGTGACTCAGGTTTCCAGATTTTCTATGTGTTCATCAACATTGGTGGCTTGATTGCACCATTTGTAGCTCCATTGCTGCGCCAGTGGTGGCTAGGAGTCAAGGGCATGGTTTATGATGCTGGTCTGCCCGCCTTGTGTCATCAGTATCTAAACGATGCTGCCTCGATGACCTCAGAGCAGATGACCAACTTGAATGCATTGATGGAAAAAGTGAACCAAGGTGGTCTAGACTTGACCGATATGAGCACTGCTTGCAGCAACTATCTTGGCGTGTTCAACACGGGTGTGCACTATAGCTTCATCGCATCGGTGGCAGCTATGCTCATCTCGCTACTCATCTTTTTTGCCTACAAGCGTTTGTTCCCGACCCCAGCCAAGAAGGAGGCTGTGGCATCGGTTGACTATACACCCGAAGAAAAACGCGCTATGGCTAAAGAAATCAAGCAACGCATGGCTGCCTTGTTTGCCGTGCTAGGCGTGTGCATCTTCTTCTGGCTCTCGTTCCACCAAAATGGTCAGTCACTGTCGGTGTTTGCTCGCGACTATGTGATTACCGACAAGATTGCGCCTGAGATATGGCAAGCAGTGAACCCATTCTTTGTGATTGTGCTCACGCCTATCATCATGGCAATCTTTGCTGCACTGGCTCGCAAAGGCAAGAGCATCTCGACCCCACGCAAGATTGTCATCGGTATGGGTATTGCTGGACTAGCCTACCTGTTCTTGATGCTACTGAGCATGGGATGCAACTATCCTGGTGGCGACACCTTCCGTCAACTACCCATTGCCGAGCAAAATGGCATGAAGTCGCAGTGGTGGGTACTCATTGTCACCTACTTCTTCTTGACGGTAGCCGAACTATTCATCTCGCCGCTGGGCCTGTCGTTTGTATCTAAGATTGCGCCTAAGAACCTGCAAGGCATCTGTCAAGGCTTGTGGCTGAGTGCAACGGCTGTAGGCAACTTGTTTATCTGGATTGGCCCAGTGATGCTCAACGGTTTCAAGAGCTTGTGGATGTGCTGGGCAGTGTTCTTGGTTATCTGCCTCGTTGCTATGGGTGTGATGTGGGGCATGGTAAGCTGGCTAGAACGCATCACTGGCGAGAAAGCTCAATAATGCAAGATATACTCATCAACTCCATCGAGCCCAGCTCATTAGACAGCAATGAGCTGGGTTCGTGTTTCTAGCATCTAGCTAGTGGAATCATAATAAACCGAATAAAAACCTTACTAAATTAGAAATGTTTGAAAATCAACCTAAAGGACTATATGCTCTCGCCGTTGCCAACACGGGTGAGCGGTTTGGCTACTACACCATGATAGCCATCTTTGTGCTATTTCTGCAAGCCAAGTTTGGATACTCTGCAGCGGCTGCCAGCACCATCTATGCTTCGTTTTTGGGCGTAGTCTATTTCATGCCGTTGATTGGTGGCGCGTTGGCCGACAAATTGGGCTTTGGCAAAATGGTTACTACGGGCATCTTTGTAATGTTTTTGGGCTATCTGTTGCTAGCTATGCCTATTGCCGACTTGGGCGTATCAAAAGCAATGATGTTTGGCGCGTTGGCCTTGATATGCATTGGCACAGGCCTATTCAAGGGCAATCTGCAAGTGATGGTGGGCAACCTCTACGATGACCCGCAGTATGCTAACCGTCGCGATGCTGCATTCAGCATTTTCTATATGGCGATTAATGTAGGTGCGATGTTTGCCCCCACCGCAGCCACAGCAATGACCAACTGGTGGCTAAGCAAAGCGGGCTATACCTACAATGGTGAAATCCCTGCTTTGGCCAACCAATTTCTAGCTGCCCAGCAAGGTGGTGGCGAGGCGATGACTAGTGAAGCATTGACTAAGCTCACGACATTGGCGCAACAGCAAGGAGCCGCAGGTGACCTAGTGGCATTTAGCCACGACTACATCAGCCAGCTCTCGCAGGCTTATCATTATGGTTTTGGTATCGCCTGCCTGTCGCTCATCTTCTCGATTGCCATCTATTTTGCATTTCGCAAGACCTTTAAGCACGCCGACTACAATAGCAAGCAGCAAGCAGCGCAAGACGCTACCGCCATGCAACCCATCAGCAAGGAAGAAACACGGCAACGCATCTGGGCGTTGGTGCTTGTGTTTGCTGTGGTGCTATTCTTCTGGATGGCCTTCCACCAGAATGGTTTGACACTCACCTTCTTTGCTCGCGACTATACGGCCCATGAGGCTACGGGCTTCACGCGACTGATATTTGATGTGTGGAACCTAGTACTGATTGCCATTGGTGTGTATGGCGCATTTGCCATCGCCCAGAGCAAGACGACCCGAGGCAAGGGCATCGCCACGGGCGTGGTTATCTTGTGTGCTGTTGCCTTAGTGTGGCGTTATCTAGGTTTAGGGGATAAAGCTGTCAGCATCTTGCCACAGCAATTCCAGCAGTTCAACCCCTTCTTTGTGGTGGCTTTGACTCCTGTGTCGGTTGCCCTATTCAGTGCATTGGCTAGCAAGGGCAAAGAGCCTTCTGCTCCACGCAAAATTGGTTATGGTATGCTAGTAGCAGCGTTGGGCTTCGTTATCATGACCGTTGGCTCGATGGGGCTGCCTAGCCCATTAGAGCTAAAAAATGGCGCAACCACTTCGCTAGTTTCACCCAACATGCTCATTTCCACCTATCTAGTACTTACCTTTGGCGAGTTGCTATTGTCGCCTATGGGCCTGTCGTTTGTTACCAAAGTGGCCCCACCACAATACAAAGGCTTGATGATGGGTGGATGGTTTGTGGCTACCGCCATTGGCAACTATCTAGTATCGGTCATCGGTTATCTGTGGGAGAGCGGCATGCAGTTGTGGACCATCTGGACCGTGCTCATCGCTGTGTGCCTAGTGAGCGCAGTGTTTATCTTCTCGGTAATGAAACGCCTAGAACGGGTAAGCAGCTAACGCTTGCCGTCATATCATCAAGCTTATGAATCAAGTCCTCAGTCGGTGATGGCTGAGGACTTTGCTTTTTCTTTTGTGCGCCAACAATACAAAACAATAAAAGAGGATACGATAGGTAACGGCCAAACCAAGCTAGATCCGTCAAATAAACTGTGTCAGTGTTAAGACAAAAAAAGAATGCAGAATCCAAATAGAAACGCAACGTTTTTCATCATAGAAAAGCAAATATGATGAAATACCAAAATAAACAGACCTCTCAAACGTTATAATAGCATGAATATTGAAGATGTGCGCAACTATGCGCTGACCTTGCCAGGGGCGACCGAAGATATGCCATACGGCCCAGACTGGCTGATTTTTCGTATCGAAGGCAAGATTTTCTTGCATATCTGGCTAGAGTCACCTGAGCCAACGTGTGCCGTGAAGCTAGAACCCGATTTCGGGCTAGAACTGCGTGAACACTATGATGGTGTGCGACCTGCCTACCACTTGAACAAGGTGCATTGGAACGATATCTATCTGAACGTTATCGACGAGAACCAAGTGAAAGCGTGGATTGAGCGTTCGTATATGCTTGTGCGTTCAAAACTTCCTAAACGGCTCAGAGAACGATATGATGGAAAGGCATGAATTGATGTTTGACCATCGCAGCGTGTGCGTCTATGAGACAACCGATGTGGCTGCGCCAGTGGTCTATTCACTTGATTTCAAAGAGTGTGGAGCGGCATTGCTATCCAAATGCGCGGCATTGGGTTGCCGACCGTTCAATCTAGTGAGTGTGTCACATTTGCATTGGGATGCAGAGCTGTCGCCGTGGCCAGCAGGAAAGATTATCTCCAAGTCTGACCATTTCACGGGCGAGGCCGATAGCCTCTTGCAAGTGCTGACTAGAAAAATCATTCCACATGTAGAGACGATGACGGGCTGGAAGCCCTCTACCCGTGTGCTAGCTGGCTATTCGATGTCTGGTCTGTTTGCTGTGTATGCTGCATTCAACACTCCATTGTTTACCGATATTGTCAGTGCATCGGGCTCCTTATGGTTTCCCGATATCGTGAACTATGTAGCAGAGCACGCGCCATCCCCAACGGTGCGTCGCGCATACTTCTCCATCGGTGACTTGGAGAGCAAGACCAATCACCCGTACATGAAAACAACAGCGTCTAACACACAAGAAATAGCCCAAATACTCCAATCTAAAAACGTGGAAACTTTTTTTGAATTAAATCCAGGTAATCACTTCAAGGAGCAGACGCTCAGAGTAGCAAAAGGCATTTATCAAGTGCTAGCATAATACGTATTGCATCACAAGCAGCCGTACGGAAATTAGGCAAAACAAAACGAGGCTAAACACTCGTCACAGAGTAGTTAGCCTCGCATTGTTGTCTATCCTACTAAAAAAAGGCTTAGCGGATAGCGACCAAAGTCCTCATTGTTGCTTATCGATTGAGATACTTCTTACCGCCCTTGATAACGATGCCCTTGTAATTCTCATCAACCTTTTGGCCATAGAGGTTATAGGTGTTGGGGTCGTTGCTGGTGGTCACAGTGATGTCGTTGATGCTAGTGGGCTCAGCATCCTCGGTGTAGTAAACAGTAATCTTGCTAATCTTGCCATAGGCATTATCACCAGCGGTGAAAGTCACCTTCTGAGCATCGCCAGTCCACTTGTAGGTGGTGCCGTCATACTCACCACAATCGGCAGTCATAGTCAGATAGCTTGTAACACCCTCAAATACAATCTCTTGGATGGATTTCCCACTGACAGCCTCCAAAGCAAACGAACCGCCATAAACCACGTGCAAAGCGTAGCTTTTGCGTGAGCCATATTGTTGCACTTGTAGAGTGGTAGAACTAATCGGCAAGAAATAAATGTTGCCGTCATTCACGTTGGTCACGGTATCGGGCAAAGTATTGTCACCCCAAGTGAGGCCACTGATACCCAAATCACTGCGCAAAGCAGATTGGGTAGAAAAGTTAAAAGTCACTTCGTTCAAAGTAGTTTCGGCGACAGCTGTTTGGCAAACAAAAATTGCCACTAGAGCAACCAATACATGTGTAATCTTTTTCATAACAACATTTTGTTAAAAAGTCGATTGAGGATTTCAAAGTAAGAACGCATCCTTTTTCAATCCTCAAAGGATAAATTCTAAATTTGATAATCACAAAAATAATAGCAGGTGCGCTCACCCTGCATTGGTGTTTCTTGATATACGAAATGGTTTATCCATTAGGGGCTTGTCCATCTCAAGGCTTTCCTCATTTGTTATGCAAAGTTAGCATTGTTTTTTCTAGAAACAGTGTTATAACTTGTTAATTTTTATCCTATTTTTCTCCCTTACTTCTTGTTTCCCTCGCTGAAACGGTATGGTGAAGATGTAAGTTTAGGTGGTGGCGTGCTGATGCTTGAAGCGTTGCATAAAGAAGATAGCAATGACAAAGGCAGCAAAATCGCTAGCAGGGAATGACCACCACACGCCATCCACACCCCATGCTGCCGACATGATAAGCATCATGGGTAGCAAGAAGATGAGCTGACGTGATAGTGACATAAAAATGCTGATGCGCACCTTGCCAATGGTCTGGAAAAAGTTGGTGACCACTGCTTGATAGCCCACCACTGGAATGATGGCCATGTTGATGCGAATGCCACGCGCTGCCATTGCAGTGAGCGTCTCGTCGTGTGTGAATAGCTTGGCGCAAGGATAAGGAATGAGTTCGGCAACGAGCCAACCAACAATCATCACTGCAACGCTAGCGATGATAGATAGCTTGACAACGTGCTTGACACGGGTGATGTTGTTGGCGCCATAGTTGTAACCCGCGATGGGTTGCATGCCTTGACAGATGCCCATAATGACCATAAAAAACACAAAGCCAATGCGATTGGCGATGCCATAGGCACCAACAGCAAGGTCACCTCCATAGCGCACAAGCGCATGATTGGTAAAGATAGTGACAATGCAAGCGGTGAGGTTCATAGCAAACGGTGAGATGCCAATGCTGACGATACCCTTGACGATATCACGCACCAATGGCAAGGTGTGCCACTCGAGATGGAGCAGTTCTTGCTTGTTGCTAAACTGCTTGATTTCCCACACTAGCACGACCACTTGTGCGATAACAGTAGCATAGGCCGCCCCCTTGATACCCAAGCCTAAGGGCCAGATGAAGATGGGGTCGAGGATGGCATTGAGAACCACCGTGATGATAGTAGCTATCATTGCCTGACGTGGCTTGCTGGCCGACCGCAGAGCAGAGTTGAGCCCAAGATAGAGATGCGTGACCACATTGCCCGCAAGGATAATGGTCATATAGTCGCGAGCATAGGGCAACGTCTGGTCACTAGCACCAAAAAAGCGCAAGATGGGGTCGAGAAAGAGTAGCCCCACAAGCCCCACAACGAGCCCAATGATGATATTGAGGGCAACCATATTGCCTAGCACTCGCTGAGCTTGGGTGTATTGCTTCTGTCCCAGTCGCAGCGAAATGAGTGTGGCAGCACCCACACCCACAGCTGCGCCAAAGGCACCACCAATGTTCATCAGTGGGAAGGTGAGAGCTAGTCCCGAAATAGCCAATGCGCCTACGCCTTGCCCAATGAAGATGCTATCTACCATGTTGTAGAGCGACGAAGCGGTCATCGCTATCACTCCAGGCAAGGCATACTGCCACAATAGCCGCCCCACGGGCTGTGTGCCTAGGGCTAATGTTGCTTGTTTGTTGTCCATTTAAAAGTTTTGCTTCAAAAAGAGAAGAAAGGTCACTCTACCTCCCAAGTGTCACCAGCCATCACCATATCACGCAAGCAGGTGAAACCATGCTTCTGCCGCACATCATCGACTTGTTGCTGGAGTTCGGTTTCATAGGTAGGAGCCTCAACATCTCGTATCACGCCAATAGCCAATGGCAAGTCATGCCCATCCATCATGGCCAGCTGATGATGCAAAAAGTTGCTCTCGCAGTGAGCATCGTGCACTAGCACATCGTCGATGGTGTAGCCATCCTCACCGATGGTAATGGCCTTAAGCCCAAAACCATCTTGCACTAGACCCTTGTCGTGATGATTACCAAAAACCATCTTTTGGCCATGTTGCAAGTGAATGGTGCGGTCGGCACGCGTTTCACGATTGGTGATGTAGTTGTGGATACCATTATTAAAAATCATGCAATTTTGCAAAATTTCGACCACTGAGCATCCTTTGTGGTGTACGGCCTCTATCATCACCTCTTGCGAGACTTTGAGTTCCACATCGATGCTACGCGCATAGAAGGTGCCTCGCGCCCCAAACACGAGTTCGGAGGGCACAAAGGGGTCTTCAGTAGTGCCATAGGGTGACGATTTGCTCACACAACCACGGTCACTAGTGGGTGAGTACTGCCCCTTAGTGAGGCCATAAATCTTGTTGTTGAGCATGAGCATATTGACATCCACATTGCGACGCACCTCGTGGATAAAGTGGTTGCCACCAATGGCTAGGCCATCGCCATCGCCACACCCCTGCCACACCATCATATCGGGACGAGCCGCCTTGAACCCTGTGGCCACAGCGGCACCACGACCGTGTATGGTGTGAAAAGCGTAGGTGTTCATATAGTAGGGCAATCGTGAGCTACAGCCGATGCCCGAAATCACTGCGATGCGGTGTGGAGGCACACCAAGTTGTGCCATTGCCCGATGCAGCACATTCAACACAGCATGGTCGCCACAACCAGGGCACCAACGCACGGTTTGATCGCTTTTGTAATCCTTGGGTTGATAGGTCTGCTGTGAAGCGACGTTTTGTGAACGATTATTGTCTTGTGTCATTGTTGGATTTCGTTAGATGATTGTTGTGGTTGTGCGACTTGTTTTCCCATAATTTGTTGGACTCCCTCCACGATTTCATGCACCAAGAAGGGTTGCCCTTGCACCTTGTTGATACGCTGAATGTTGAGATGTGGCATTTTGGCTTGCAGATAGTCGGCTAGTTGCCCATTGTTTAGCTCGGCGACCACCACAGTTTTGAATTTGCTGAGCAGTTGCTCGGTGTTGCGAGGCAACGGATTGATGTATCGCAACTGAGCATGAGCGATAGGACAATCGTGCTGACACAGCCATTCTACGGCAGTGAGGATATGCCCATAGGTGCTACCCCACCCCACAATCACGGTATCGGCCTCGGGGTCGCCCTTGAGTGTGAGTTCAGGTATATCATTGGCCACTAGGGCAATCTTTTGTCGGCGAGCCTCCACCATGCGAGCATGGTTGATGGGGTCGTTGGACAAGTTGCCCGTTTCATAATCTTTTTCTAGTCCACCCACACGGTGTGTCAGTCCTTCTTCACCTGGAATAGCCCAATAGCGCACCATGCGCTCGTCGCGGTCATAGGGATGCCAAGAGTCTTTGATGTCATCGGGCACATAGGGTGGATGTATCTCAGGATATTCACCTTGTTCGGGAATGCGCCAAGCCGATGAGCCATTAGCGATAAAGGCATCGGTGAGCAATATGACAGGTGTCATGTGTTCTAGCGCAATTCTTGCCGCTTCAAATGCCATCTTGAAACAATCGGTAGGAGACAAGGCTGCCAACACAACGATAGGTGACTCACCGCTACGGCCATAGAGTGCTTGATTTAAATCGGTTTGCTCGGTCTTGGTGGGCAATCCTGTCGATGGTCCACCTCGCTGCACATCTACCACCACCAATGGTAGCTCGGCCATCACGGCAAGACCAAGTCCTTCGCTCTTGAGTGCCAAGCCTGGCCCTGATGTAGAGGTCACCGCGAGGTGTCCTGCAAACGAGGCGCCAATAGCCGAACAGATGCCTCCGATTTCATCCTCCATCTGGATGGCCTTGACGCCCAAATCGCGGCGCTTGGCCAACTCGTGCAAGATATCGGTAGCAGGGGTGATGGGATAGGAACCCAAGAACAAGGGTCGGCCACTCTTCTCAGACGCCAAAATCAATCCCCATGCCGTAGCCTTGTTGCCCGTGACATCGGTGTAGATGCCTGGACGCACCTCATCGGTCTGAATGCGGTAGGTCGATACCGAAGCATGCTGGTTGTGACCATAGTCATAGCCAGCCCTTATTACCTGAGCATTGGCCTCATAGACAGCAGGCTTGCGCCCAAACTTTTGCTGCAAGAAGTGCAGTGGAGCTGCCTCAGGAAAATTGAACAACCAGCACACAAGCCCTAGGGCAAACATATTGCGACACTTCATCACAGCTTGATGGTCCATTGCCGAGTCGGCTAGTGCAGCCTTGACCATGGTGGTGATGGGTACCTGCATCACTTGGTGGCGCTTGAGACCCAACTCAGTGAATGCATCGTTGGTGGCATATTCGGCTTTGGCTAGGTCGGTAGCAGCAAAGCTATCAATATCCACAATGGCTACGCCACGATGGCTCAGGAAACGCACATTCTGCTTCAGGGCAGCAGCATTCATGGCCACTAGCACATCGCACTCGTCACCAGGCGTGTGCACGCCATGTCCTATATGCACTTGAAAACCACTCACTCCGCCCAATGTGCCCTGTGGGGCACGCACCTCGGCAGGATAGTCGGGAAAGGTCGAAATCTTGTCGCCACGCAAGGCAGCCACATTGCTGAATATGTTGCCAGCTAGCTGCATGCCATCGCCACTATCGCCACTAAATCTCACCACAATGCTCTGGCGGAAGAGCACCTTGTTTTTCTCTGTCACTTTTCTCATCTGATTGCTCTCTTGTTTGGATGATGATAGACAATAACTATAACCAAAAAATCGCTGCAAAGGTACTGCTTTTTTGTTAGACAATAGATTAAATTTGCAATTAAGCACGTGCAATCAAGCTAGTTTTTTGGGTGGAACAATGCCCATTGTTACTGTCATATTGTGTTTCTCGCTATGGGTAGCCTAAGGTGCTTCTCCGTATTCAGCGGCCCTCACCAAAGAGCGATTTGCCGAGAAGGTATCATCAAAATAGCCTTAGTTTAACATTTATGAAGCCTATTTTGGAATTATTAGCGAGTAAAATTTTGCGGAGTTGCTAGTTGGGCTTACCTTTGCAATAGTTTTTTCATAGGATTAGATTTTTAAGGTTTACGATATATCACTTGTTGTGAAACAAGTGGTATATATTTTTTGTACATACCGAACCAGAGCGGTACGCCCATGCAACAAACACATAGCAAGACCTATCAAGGGGCAAAAACACGCCCCACCATACGCTCAATATCGCAGGCGGGGCAATTTCTTATATTATTTTTGCTTGGTTGCTGTGTCTCCCTCGTCACGGGTTCAATCATCACCGCCTGTGGCTGAGGGTTGGAGTAGCATCAAAGTTATCATCGGGGATAGATTTCGCCCTTGGCAGCCGCTAGGGTGTTGCGCATGAGCGAGCAGATGGTCATGGGACCCACGCCACCTGGCACGGGTGTGATGTAGCTGCACTTGGGAGCCACCTCATCCCACTTGACATCGCCATTGAGTCGGTAGGCACCAGGCTTGTCGGGGTCGGGCACTCGTGTGGTGCCCACATCAATCACCACAGCACCTGGCTGCACCATATCGGCGGTCACCAAGTTGGGGCGTCCCATTGCAGCAATCAAGATGTCGGCTTGCAGGCACTCTTGCTTGAGATTGGCAGTGTGGCTATGACACACGGTAATAGTAGCATCACCTAGATGCTTTTGGAGCATGAGTTGGCTGATGGGCTTGCCCACAATGTTGCTGCGTCCCAGCACCACACACTTCTTGCCACTAGTGGGGATGTGGTAACGCTGCAATAGTGTGATGATGCCTTGTGGTGTAGCCGAGACAAAGCATGGCAACCCGATGGCCAATCGCCCCACATTGACGGGATGAAAACCATCCACATCCTTGCGATAGTCGATAGCCTCGATGATGCGTTGCTCATCAATGTGCTTGGGTAGTGGCACTTGCACGATGAAACCATCCACTTGGTCGTCTTGATTGAGTTGATGGATGCAAGCCAATAACTGGTCTTGTGTCACATCATCATCGAAACGAATCAACGAAGAGCGAAAACCGCATTGCTCGCAAGCAATCACCTTGTTCTTAACATAGGTCTCACTTCCGCCATCATGACCAACGATGACGGCAGCAAGGTGTGGAGGGCGTTGCCCTTGTTGCACCATTAGTTGCACTTGCTCGGCAATTTCGGCCTTGATAGTAGCGGCTGTCTTTTTTCCATCTATAATCTGCATAGTTGTCTTGATTGCTGTAATATAAATTGTCCTACATTATCTGTTAGGTGGGTACAAAATTATTAAAATTTTCGATTAGGCGAGTACAATAAGGGTAGATTTAATTGTCGAGCAGGAGCAAATTATTTGGAACTTGCGAGCAAGACTAGTAGCGACCGCAACAAGTTTCCGCTCCTAGACGTCACCTCACCTATCTAGGCAGAAGTCACACACACTACTGACGCCACAATGAGTGCACCTTGCGCTGTATGGCCCAAATATTGCCACAAGTGATAGCCAACATCATCAGCACACCCACTGCCACAGCCCAACCAATGGTAGCCCCACTAGTGCCCACAGCGCGTAGCGTAGGCATATAGGCTGAACGAGCCAATAGCATCAGCACCACCGCAGCCACCAGCACTACCCCGTTGAGTAGTATCACAAGTAGCACATAAGGGCGTGCCACCTGCTTGGGTGTGAAGCCCAGTAACATCAGGTCTTGCAACTTGTGCATGTTTTTTTGCAAGAGCAAGTAGATGCTAAGCATCAGCACAAAAAATGCCAGCAAACTGATGATGACGCCCACCGCCACCACCATAGCGCTCATCATCGTGAGAAAATAATGAGCTTTGCTCGCCTGCATTTTATCGCCAGCCACCTGATAGTGATGAGCTTGCATATATTGCTCGATGTGCACATCGCCAGGGTTGCTCACTTCTACAATCAGCCGTTGAACGGGTGACGCACCAGCCTCGCCATAGCGGGCATGCGCCCAATGCATCCATTGCTGAGGCACCACCACAGTGTTGAGTCGGTTAGAAAAGCCCACAATGCGTCCAGGCATCACATCGGTGTGCCCGTTGCCACTGACGATAAACTGCAAGGGTATCATACCCGCTTGCCCCTCGCTGATGGTGGGTAGTCCCTGCGTAGCAGCATAACCAAAGTTGTAGAGCGACAGATAGTCGCGCGGCACAATCACTGGTATTGACTTGTTGAGTGAGTCAAACCCCCATTGACTAGGGTCTATGTCGATAAACTCATCGGGAATAGATTCAAAAAATAGTTGGCTGTGCATACCACCTCCACCCATGCCCAATCGCGCATCGATGGCAAAATCGCTGCCCTCAAATCGCCCCACCGACCGACACCAGCGCTGCTGCTGCATATCAGCCACATCGGCCTCGCTCCATGAGGTTTGACTACCTATCATAGCACCTGTTGTGGTCACCGCACGGGTCACTATCAAGTAGTCTTTACCAATCAGTCCCTCACTATCGTTGAGCAGAGGACGCACATCACAATAGCACTGCACAGCTAGTAGCACTATCGTCAAGCCCACCAAATTGGCGAGGGCAAATCCGATTAACTGCCCTCGGCTAATATGCTGACGCAATAACTTGGATACCAAACGATGGGTTGTTTTGCTCATCTCTGCTATCATTTAGTTGTTATCAACACCTCACAAGTTGAGAATGTGGTCAATATCTATCATCAGGTGATTGCCCACCGAGGTCACCACCACGGCAGCCCCTTGTCGGCTAGCCTCTTGGGTCACCAAATCGGCTACTGCGCGGTTGTTGTCGGCATCTAAGTGGCTCACAGGCTCATCTAGTAACATCAAGTCGCAAGGCTGGCACATCGCTCTGACGATGGCTACTCGCTGCTGCTGCCCCACCGACAAGCGCGACACCAAGCTATGCAATTTGTCTGATAGGCCTAGTTGCGCTAGCATCTGCTCTATCTCGTTCCGAGTCTTGTAACCCGTGATAGCGTTTTTGAGTTCCACATTTTCGAGCACCGTGAGTTCACCAAACAAACCTAAGGTCTGCGGCACAAAGGCCAAGTGGCGCCGCCGCAACTCGCTCCATTGTGCGATGGTCAAACTACGAGCATCCACACCCCCTAGCTTGATGGTGCCACTATAGTCGTTGCGGCTACCATACAGATAGGCACATAGCGAGGTCTTGCCAGCACCACTCTGAGCTTTCACCAGATAGTGCTTGCCCCTATCAAGCGTCACATGCTGCAACCACACCTCGCTATGCACATCGTTGCGCTCAGCAAAGACTTGTGGTAAGCATGCTATCAGCTCTACCCGCTCTAGCGACTCCATTCTCATCTCATTGGTCTATTTATCACTTATATATCCACACCTAAAAAGGGATTAGCTACTTGAGCGCTCAATCCCTCTTGATTGAAAGCC
>Ga0181612_154750_pt1 | contig 45274 bp, 22 predicted proteins | sample HoacroProtozoa21_FD_119630 | JGI IMG/M metagenome (GOLD analysis project Ga0181612, IMG submission 119630) | Hoatzin crop microbial communities from Cojedes, Venezuel. Combined Assembly of Gp0051906, Gp0051904, Gp0051908
CCAGTGTTTCACCACGCTCATGGGGAAGAATTTCTTCCTAATATCTCATCTAAATTTGCCCTCTTTCAGTTTAGAGCCGTTCCCCCTGTCCTATCACTACATACCCTTGTGAAAAGTCCTGCTCCGTCCTTCCTGTTGGCCCCTTCAGGTACTGGAAGGCTGCTGTTAGGTCACCCATGGCTGAGTCTCTCCTGGCTTCCCCACGGAGGGGGCTGAGGGCCGAGGAGACGCTGCGCCGGGCTGGGAGCAGCCCTTAGGGACCCTCCACGTGCCACGGCTCGGCCAGGCTCCCCTGCTCTCAACTTCGGGCAAATTGGTTAATATCTCAGTTTTCCCATTCCTCTGAAATTCCTCATCTCCCGGTGCTGCTGTGAGCGCAGATCATCGAGACCTGCAGGGCTGAGGCGCTGGAGAAAGGCTTTGGATGGGGTGGGGGTGAGAGAGGAAACAAAAGGCTCCGCCGAGAGCTGTGTTTGGAACGTGCGCGAGAGCAAAGCCTGGCCTCAACGAATGCCACAGCTAAAAATAAAAGATCGAGCAGGGCTTGTTTCGGTGAGCGCTAACCGCTTCCAGACAGAGGAGACGAGGGCCTGCAGGGGGGAACCACGACCACCGAACAGAGAAGGCTTTGTAAGCCCCAGGCTCAGGGGAGGTCGCTGAAAACGCTGTGCCTGCAATTCACTCGTGCTTGCAACTTGGCTTTGGGATGGTGCCAACACGCATGTCGTTTCGGAGGTTTGCATCCAAGCAACACTCGCACGCAGCGGGGCTTGTGCAGTGCTTGGTGTTACGGGCTGGGGGCAACAAACCCAGCGCGAGCCTTTGCATCGCTCTGACACCCTTCCGCTGGGCGCCATTTCCATCTGGGACCAACCCCAGCCCCTCCGTGAGATTCCCTCTGCTGTGGCCAAACCCAAAATGACTTCTGAGCCCAGTTCAGACACTCCCCTCCTGCTGCCGCATTTACCCGGCTGATCCCACGAGTACCAGAGCGCTTGTACCTGCTGGGAAACACCCGAGTCCGAGTCCTCCCTCACTGTGCGCTGCGTCAGACTGTGTAGCTGTGAAGTGGCTCCAGCACGGAAGGCCTGGGGACCGCGGGGGTTCTGGGACAGATCCTCCCTGTGCTCGAGCGCGTTTCACCCACCCCAGCAGCACGCTGGGGGTGGCAGAGATCACCCCGCTCTCCATTTTGACTGCCCAGGCGCGGAGAGGAAGCGCAGGGAAGGACAGATGGCCCCCGAACAGCAACCCACACGCTCTGCCTGTTCCCCCAGCTCTGTGGTGGCTGCTGGATCTTCGCTGCGTGGAGAAAACTGTCAGGTGCCATTCACTTTGGAAGAAGCACCCGGTGCACACCCAGATCACCCCGTGAGCCATGAACTGCCTTCGCTGTGCGCTGCCACTGCCTTGACGGAGCACAATGCTGCTACAGCTGCGGACACGTACTGCTTCCAGCTTTGCGCAGCGACTGACACGTTGCCATCCCCAGCTTTTTGGCACCTGCTGCACCCCCGGCAGGAGGGCTCCTCTTCCTCAGCCCGCCGCTGCAGCCAGACCCCTCACCCCCTCGCTCCCTTGCATCCAGGTGGACGACCAGAGCTGGGAGCGCTCGCACAGGCGCTGTGGGCAGATCTCCGGCCTGGTGGGACAGCAACGAGTACCCAAGAAGGCGAACCTCAGCTGGTGTCCGCAGCAAGAAGAAACACGCTCGCCGCCTGCTGTGGGAGCAGCGTTGGTAGGAGCCAGGCTAGCCAGCAGCAGAGTGCAGAGGACAGCTGAAGAAAAGAGGAGCAGAGAACGGAGTTGTTCAGATTTAAGGGCCTTCTTCCTCTCCGGAATTCAGTACAGGGGAAGGCTTTAGCCACCCCTCTGGGGATAAAAATCCACACCAATCCCAGTGCCTTCTCATCTTATAAACTCTCCTGTTTCCAGGACACCGTTCCTTATCGCCAGTACCTCCCCATCAAAATCCAGCCAAGGACCGGAGGAATCAGATGCCCGTCCAGCCTTCAGCCATGCTGAATTTCCTCTCAACAAAGGTGACCGAAGCCCCCCAGACCGCAGGGGCTGTACACCAAGACCAGCCCTTCCTCACTTCTCTCTCTGGTAAAATACCTGCTCTTACCTAAAATAATTGCTCCAAAAGCTGGTAGTGTCAGACCTAAATCTGTCCCTTGCTCTTGTGCCCTCAATGTACTTCAGGTCGTACTTAAAAATATTCTGGTATTTGTTTCCCGTCAGTTTGGGGTTTTTCCCCTCCTCCCCAGGAGCGGGAACCCAAGCGAGCTGCAGCCTGAGAGCTGTACCACCACCTCTGGGCTGCGCTCGGGACTCTGCTTGTCCAAATGCAGAAGCGGTGCCGGCGTTTTTAGAATGGACACTACTTCAAGGTATTAGCGAGACTGAGTGCAGTTATCGTGACCTTGGGTGTCAGGCTTTGCTGCTCCTCGCGGGCACCAGCCAAGTGGAACCATCCTACAATCCAAGCAGTTTTACCAGCTTTTATTAGAAACACCAGCACATTTCAAGTTTCCTCTTTTTTGATCACAAATATAGTATTTTTCCTCTTTTTAAGTACACAGCATGAGACACAGCATCAGGGCTTTCCATCTTTTTTTTTTTTTTTTTTTTTTTAACAGCAATTTCTTTTGGACAGGCTTTGGGTTAGTGTTCGCTGACCTCACCGCAGCCCCAAATTTTGACATCTTGAATTGCTGAAGACAATTGTGTGGGCAGATGAATCAAATGGTGGTGAAAAAAGGTACAATAGTCGAAAGTTTGGAAGAAAAGTCTAAGCAGAGACCCTCTACAGTTAAAAAGAACGAAGTAGCCCTGCAGCGCACTACTGTTTCATGGTACGGGGATAAAAGTCGAGATAAATTGTTTGCTCTGCTCCCCCCAGTCCTGTTCCCAGTAAGAAGGTCAAGGCTGGAAGAAGCGCTAACTTTACGTGAAATAGCCGAGCGTGGCCGGTGCTCCCTGCTGGAGCAGCGGCAGCTGCCGGGTGGGATACCTTACTGGGCTCGCTGGAAGTCCCATGCCAGTCGCGCGCAATTGAGAAGCCTCAAGGTCTGAGGGATGGCGTTTTAGGCTAGTCGTGGTTTTACGCTCACACCTACGCTGGGAAAGTTTCCCTCGACTTTTTAACTCCAAGAAAGTAATTCACTGGGGGCAGGAGGGGCAAGTATCCCAGGAACATGAGGGGCATGGTGACAGGATATTAAAGGGAACATGTACATGATTTGTTATTTTTTATTCCACAGAAAACCCTCAAATCTAGACTCAGAGTTAACAGCAGAAAAATAGTGTTAAAGTCAATAGGCTCGTATTTTACGGTAGACTAAATAAATTAGCCTAGAATTAACTCAATACTCTCTATTTTCCTTTCATTGGTGATCCTTCTCTAAATTAATGCAGTTTTTAAAAAGCAACGGCTATTAATAATTTATTCCAGTTAACCCTTATGGATGAACACCTGCAAATATTCCACGGATGGGAACCGTTCCCCTCTCCTCTCCCTCCCCGAAAAGGAAACAATCACTATCGGGTGTTGGCAAGAAGACACGCTACCTACAATACTCCATGTATCATGCCACTCCTATCGCTGCCTCTGGCTGCTCTGTGTAATGAGTGAATATTCATAGCCATGTCTTACAAAGAACATGATCAAAAAATATATAAATAAATAAAACCCTTAAACATTCTTACATGGATTTTAAAGAACAGAATACATGTTAAAAACTTCAGTAATTTATATCAATTTTAAGCAATACTTTATATACAATGGAAAAAAGACATGCATAGTCCAAATACAATGTTGAAAACAGCATTTTCATAACAAAAAACCCAAACACTAAGTGTTAATACCATGTACATGAACTCAAGAAGGACCACCCTTTTTGTCTGTTGCACACAGTTTATTTAACAATATGATATTATAAGAAAGAAATGAGTTTGTCTTTTTTTTTTTACCATTCTATACAGTGACTGAATCTTCTTGGATTTTCTTATTTATAGTAATTATAGCGCTTGCATGATTTACACTAGAATTGCTTTTCCTCATTTCAAGTTTCACACAGAAGAAAGAAAGAAAAGAATGCTTCTTCTCTATTCAAATCAGCACGGTCTAAGAGTGATCATCCCTATTTTCATCTAAAACCAGTTTTATCAGAGAAACAAAGCAACAATTTCTACATCTGCAAGACAAGGGTTTTGGCATTGGCCAATGTGTGGTTTTGTGTGCAAGAGTCAATTCCTATCTTTCCAGGGGTAATACTTCAAACGCCTGCAGAGTTCGCGATAGAAAAAAAATCTTCCCGCAACGTGTCAAAGTTACTGGGATACATTATAATGTTGCATTATTTCAGGAAACAGTTTCTGAATATTATTTTTTCTTCTTTTAAACGCAAATGTTTAAAGTCTTGAAAATACAAATAAAAAATATGAATATAATGAACTTGTTTTCCCCATTAAAAAAAAGTATGAGTCAACAGCAACAAAAAAATAAAAACCAAAAAAACCCACAAAAGAGACCAGATATTTTAACCGCCTGGCTTTAACAAAAAAATATATTCTTTGTATTGTTTTTTTTTTTTCTCTTTTTTTAAACAGCAATTCATTCTTCCATGTGTAGGAAGCAGCAGTTCCATCTAGGATTCAAAACAACCCAGATGTCTGAATTCTCAGTACAAAATGTCCAAGAACACGAAAGGAAAAGGAGGAAAAAAAAAAAGTGATGCTCCCATAATGCTACAAACCCTCCACAAATTTTTCTAACGTGTCCCCGGTGGTGTCACCGACCAGAGACAATTCGTTAGACAACGCACTCCTGTTCGGGGTGTTTAGTTGTGGAAGCATTGCACTCTGTTCTGGGTTGCCCAAGTGTCCCTGATCCATGGAGCTAGCCATAGTAACTGCGAGTCCTGGGTGGGGGGAACCAGTCTGGGGAGAGACGTGGTGAGGCGACGGTTGGGGCTGTATCCTGGGTGACGGGCTGGAATGTGGCGGCTGGGATTGGGGACGGGGAGACTGAACGGGTGCTGGGGACCGCACCTGGTTGCTGAGGGAGGTGGTGATCTGCTGGCCAGGGAGATGAGACGCCTGCGGCTGTCCTGAGAGCATGTGCTGCTGTGGGCTCATGGGGTTAGGCTGGCCGGGGGACCCTATCTGCTGTTTCATCTGCTGCTGCTGCAGGATGCGCTGCTGCAGTGCCTGCTGGATGTTGGGAGCGCCGTCTGCACCCATGCCGGGCTGGCCCATCTGGTTCAGCTGCCCCATCTGAGCCATCTGTCCCATGGAACCCCCCTGTATCGACAGATGCTGCTGCATCCGCTGCTGCTGCATGGCTTGAGGGTAGCTGCCCGGGCCTTGAGGCTGCTGGAACTGGTTGTGCCCTGCCATGCCTCCTGCCATGCCAGCCCCTCCCTGCTGCTGCTGCTGTTGCTGCTGCAGGAGTTGCCGCCTCAGTATTTCTCTGTACTGCGGACTCATGCTGGCCATGCTGGGGTTGTGGCCAGGGTTCATGATGTTTATCGCTTGTCCCTGGGGATTCATCGCTCCTATCCCTTGCTGCTGGGGAGGAACGCTCGGTCTCTGCACTCCTGCTTGCATCGCATTCATGTTCTGCAATCCTGCTTGAGCATGCATGCCTGCCTGTTGCATGCCGGTCTGCGGCTGCTGCATCCCAGGCTGGGGCTGTATGCCTGCTTGGGGCTGCATCCCAGGCTGGTTAGCCACGTACTTGGCCGTTCTTTGCTTTATAAAAGCTGCCATAAGCTGAGGGTTGGATTTCAGGATGTTGAGAACCTGCTGTTGCTGCTGTGGCGAACTCGGCGATTTCAAGGTCCTCAGTAAGTCCTGAAGTGCATTCGGGGGGATGCTCCGTGGCGGCTGCTGCCCGCCCGGCATCCTCGGCCCAGCCACTGCTTGTGGTGTCGCCATCGGCATAACCGGTCTGGCCATTCCTGGCTGCATCGGTTGCTGCTGCGGCATTGGAGGCGACTGCCATTGTCCAGGCTGCATATTGGACATCACTGGACCGCTGACAGGGTTGGGCCGGGGTACATTCATGCTGACTTGCTGCATCTGGTTCACTGAACCCACCGTCGGGTTTACTAGTCCTGGGCGACCAGGAGGCAAACCATTGTTAATGTTGTTGACCCTGTAGAGCTGCTGCTGCTGCTGGGCAGCTTCTCTCTCAATCTGCCGAGCCGCTTCCACTGCGGCCGGCGGAGGCTGAGCCGGAGGCGGAGGCGCGGAAACCGGGTTTGCGGGTTTTCCTGTTGAAACAGTAGTGGGGGGCTGAGTTCTCGACACACTGGGAAAGCCAGCCGGTGACATACTTACAGGGGAAGGCTGGGGTTGGGGAGGAGGCTGCGGTGTTTGCGGTGTACTTGGCTGCTGCGTAGGGGTACCAGGCGTTGCTGAGGTAGGAGAAGGCAAACTTTGCTGAGGCACATTTCGGGTGTTCATGGTCGCCATCCTTCTGCGCATGAGCTGAGCCTGCTGCAGGCGATGCTGGATCTGCTGCTGTCGAAGCTTGTGTTTGATATTGAGACAGAATGGCACAGGGCATTTGTTCTCTTGGCAGTGTTTGGCGTGGTAGCAGCAGAGAGCTATGAGCTGCTTGCACACCGGACAGCCGCCGTTGGTCTTGCGCTTGCAGCCCTTGGTGTGCTGGACAACCCGTTTCATCTTCTGGCAGGATGGCAATGAGCAGTTTGCATTGCGGCACTGACAGGCATGGACAAGGGACTGAATGCAGCGCTGGATGCTCAGTCGTCGCGACTCCTGGGGGCTCTTTGACTGCTGCTCTCCTTGGCTGTTGCTCTCATCATCCAGACCCAGGCCCCACTTAACCATCTTGTGGTCATGGCTCTTAGTGTTGTAGCAGTTAATGCAGAGGTCGTAGTCCTGAAAGCAAAGAAAACCCAGAGTTCAGTTGTCGACAAAGCGCCAACTAAACCAGCAAAAGCAGAAGAGCAATGGCGGTGCTACGTGAGCCTGCTGCAGAAGCACACTTTGGGTTTCAGTGGGTACAAACACACAGCAGAATGAAACCTACCGCCAGCGCTTAACAGACAGGGTTTGGCTCTCCATTTTAGTGTAATTACTGGCTAATAATTACTTCCCTGAAATAAGTCTTTTTTACTCTCTAAAATTACCCTCAAATCAATTGCAAGTTTCATGCTAAGACAGACGCTTATCTGAAAACCTGCTCAGACACCCACATTTTCACTGCCCTGTCCTTTTCCGCTGGAGAAAGGGCACTCGCCTATACAGAAGTACCCAGAAGAAACCTGAAGGCCATACCGCCTTCCACCACTTAATTCATCTAGTGTGTACCAGCCATTTCCTGCAGTCTTGCCTCAAGAAGCCTTGTTCAATGCTTTCCTCAGAGGGATTAATTAAGACTCTTCCAGCACAGACCTGGCAATAACTTGCAGCATAAAAACTAGGCTGCACTTCTTGAAAATTTTTTTCAGTTCAGCTACAGCCAGAGGTCATCGCAAGCCCTGCAGAGGCTACCTTCTCCTCAAGTCCACCGGTACAACTCCATGCATAATTGCTCTCTAACACAGTCCAGTGGAAGTGATCTATGCTGCAAAAGGACTAGTCATTAAACGCATTGAGCCAGGTTAGGAAGCAATTATTTGGGTTGATCTGAAGGGCAAGCACTCTCTAATGCTGGGCTGAAGGGACAATGATGAAGAGCTGTGGCAGGCTCCTCACCCAGCTTTGCAGCAGCCTGGACACGCGCCCAGCTGCACTCCTTACAACACGAAGTACCACGTACAAGGCGGAACGAAAGCTACCTTGCAGGACAGTACATCAGCTTCTCTTGTGGACATCCACTTAACATGGATGAGCTAGTGTCCTGCAGATTCAGACTAGTCTGACGCAGTCACACCCTACCATTTTAAAATGAAGTTCTTTAAAATAAAGTTAAGAACACGTCTATGCATAGAAGCCATAGCGGAATGAATAAATGATGCAGCAGGAGCCATTCCAGACTGCTGGCGTTTTCCACGTCGAGAAACTAAAGGTGCTAATTCCAGAAGAGGAGGAACCCCACTGTGGTAGTCACCCTCCCTTAAGGCTTAGCAGCTCTTTCATTGGGATAGGCTTAGTTTGGAGGGACTTTGGGCAGTCAGGAAAAAAAAAAAAAAAAATCAAGCTTGGCTGTAGGGCAAGAGCATGCGCAAGTCTCTGGTGACATACACCTACCTCACAGACAGTGCAATGCCACCTCGTTTCCACATGATGTTTGCACTCATTGCACGTATAGACAAAGCGATCCTGCCCTTGAGTATGGAGTTCTACCAGCATGCAGAGCGTGGACCACTTGGATCGGCGTAGTGAGGAGAACTCCCAGTGCTTATCTCTGGCTAAGGTGAGGAAGGCATCTCGCCCATCCATCAAATCACAGCTAAGTAATGGATCAGGGTCCACAATGGGAGGCAGAGTGTTAATGACAGGCCCAGCATGTAAGTGAATCACAAAAAAGACCTGCAGATAAATGGGAGGAAAAAAAATATCAACGAGGTTAGATAATCTTGCAGGAAAAAGCTCATCTTCTGTATCAGTAATGGTATGCTATAAATGTTATCTAATTAGCTTAGTTTAGGCTAATCTCTTCCAGTATGGTGTTACACAACAGAAAAAGTTCTAGTGCAATCACAAGCTTTCCTCCTCTTGGTTTTTCAGTTCTGACTATCATCATGCCTGGATTTACAGGAACAAAGTCTCTTACACAGCGTATTTTGACAGTACCTCTTTATGCTTCTCCATAGTGGCATACAGCTTCTGAGACAGATCATTGGACACGTTTGGCATGCTGGGCTTCTTCTTGTTAGCTCTGCTGATGCTACTCTTATTCTTGTTGGTTTTCTTGTTGTTCTTTTTCTTGGCGTTTTTGCTGTCGCCCTGGCTTCCCTGCAATAAACGCATAGGAAAGATGTTATACTTTTACAGAGCTCTCTCCCATTCGCCGTAGCTGAAAGTGAAACATTTCTGCTGTCAATAATAAAACTTTGTTCCAATGCCTGCAAATCAGCCACACTGTGTTAAATATATCCTTTCTTCCAGGAAAAATCAAAAGCCGAACTGGCACGCAAACAAATTCAAACACTGTTAAAGTATGCATATACATTAAACAATTGGTATCTTACACTTATTTTTTTTCCTTCTCAAACACTGTACTTCAGCTTCCACTGCTTGCTTTACAAGATCTTACAGATATTTGATGATAAAATGAGTTAAAACCAAAATGGGACTTAGAAGAAATTCCAGAAGTGCAGTATTTTCCTTTGTTGTGCATTTTGGGTTTCACACATACTTTCACATACTTGCTTGAACTTCAATTTCATTTTTTGTTTGTTCTTATTGAACAAATTTAGGGCTAGTACAGACACGCAGGATTTGAAACTAACAAAATACATTATTCTCCATCCAAACTTACTGCTGAATATGAAACACCAAAACAAAAAAATAAAAATTCCCCCAAACCTTCACTTGGGTCTAAGTTACAACATAGACCACAGTGACCATATACTGAATACTAGATCTAAGTTAAGAGAGTAAAAAATAGCAGGTGATGCTATTTAGATGACCTATGAAAACAGAAATAACTTTTAGACTTCTCATGTCCTTGTAAAAACCCAAGCCCACAGCAGGGAGCTCGCCACTCAGTAAAAATCCCCTCTCTAACTGCTAGAATGTTGGTTATTGCGATATTAAAAATACTACTGCAACAGGCTGATATATATACACACACACATGCAAGCTGCACGAACAGTATGTACAAGCAAACACAGGGTTTATCCACAAGCATATTTATGCAAAGAAAACAAAAATATCCCAACTGAAGAAAGCAATTCTATATATAAATGGTTGCCATCCTTCCATTCCAATTATTAGGCTTAGACAGAAATTCCCTGTCCAATCTTGGTTTTTCTGTAACTAATCTTATTGACTTTTTGACCAAACCTGTCTGGAAATTAAAACTATATTCTTTTATGGAAAACCAGTCAGAGCTCTAAGTGATTTGAAGGTATTCAGAAATGAGCTACTGTCTGTTCCTATCTTGACTGTTTTCTCCCAGATTTTCCACCACCCTGATGGAACTGGGGCATGTCCTCCTTTGCCTATGCATTCCAAAGCATCTACATAGATTTTAAAACGTAAACACCGAAAGGAAGAATAGATTCAAACTTAGCTGACAGTAATTCTAAATTTTCTTTCCACTCCATCTTTAACAAGGTTACATTTGGTCAGTTGTACAAAGCCATTCCAAAATGTTTTAAGAAGTGCGATTGTTTTGTACGACTTCATTCTGACAGCATTTAACATATTCAGCCAGGTTTGCAGAGATGCCGATGGCACAGTTACTCAGCGAGCTTTGTCCCTTCAGAATCCTTTTCAAGAACTTCTGAATATTTACCCCCTCTTTAGACTGTCTTTAACTGACTTTTAAGCATCTCTCTCCCCACACATGCAAAGTTTAGGACCTAGAATCGAAGACAGACACATTCTGCACCATCTCAACACATGGCAAATTGCAAAGATTCGTTAAGTGCTTCTCCACGTGGAGATTCCCATTGCTGGGCATAGCTTCCTCCATAAAGTGCTACAAGTTCTGGGGACTGGAGAAGTTCTCATGGATTTAATTTAGCTTCTTCTACTGAGCCAGGTGGCAAAGGCCACACTGTTACATTTGTTGCATTCTTGGATGCCACCTTCCGCAACTCGGATGCAGATTTTCTTCCCCTGCGACTCCAAGCAACATCCACAGCTTTGAGTGGGAACATAGGGATATTATCAGCCAAGGCTGCATCCTCTCGCTTTAGGCAGACAGCTTGTAGCAGTTTCACAGTTCGCTGTTCTGGGCTTTTAGAAACACCTTTTTTGACCACTTAGACACAGAGGTTTACACTGGCGTTTCCAATGGAAGGGCATGCTATGATTTATCAGAAGTGATACCATTACCAAACAAGGACTGCAACTTCAACTCCAAGCCTTGTCTCTCAGTTACTTTTATACTGCTACGTTTGTTGAAATATTTCAATATTTAGAGTTACATTCAGAAGGAACAAGGTGAAAACTATTAGCTTTACGGTTCCATAAAAAACATCGCAACGAACTGATGCTTTGAAAGCGCTGCTAAGGTTTAATAGAAGGAACTCTCTGACATAATGAAATTGATGGATTAAGGTCTATCGCTCCACACCAACCACACGTCACACACACTGTATGCAAACTGTCATGGCACCCCAGCTGAATGCAGTCATTCCCCAGTTAAAAGTTTTTGGTTCCACCTCAATCTGCTAGACTTCAGATTTTCCTACTCTATTTTTAAAACATCTTGCTGCAAATCACAAGTAAAAGGGACAGTATAAAAGTGCTAAGACCATTTGGATACAGATACAATCAAGACAGAGATAAAAATGATTAATGAAATTCTAGCCAGGATTCTGAGAAAGTAATTTTTTTTTTTTTAAATATCCATAGAGAGAATGCTGGTGAATGAACACCACCATCAGGATCAACATTTCACACCAATGCAAAGCTTGCAATAAATACTTTTAAATTTCAGCCCCCTACTGCTGCAAACAACTACAAGTACCTTTCTTAAATAACAGCAAAATTTCATTCAGCTTTGAAAAATACAGCATCTTTCATAATGCAAACACTGAGGGTGATTTGCAAAGATGTGAAGCAGAAGCTCAGCCAAATGACTGCGAGCAAACGTAGCAGTCATGACGCAACCCAAACGCAGCTTAACACATTTCTCAGAGATGCTGAACTGACATAACTGACTTTTGCTGTGTTAAAAAAATAAATAACAAGCCATCAGTTTGTTATCCAAGCAGAAACACAGAAATGCAGGTAAAGTGAACCGTGATTTAAGTCTGATGCGAATAACCTTCTTTTCTAGTTTACTGGATGTGAACTCACTAACTTATGAAAGTGTTCATCATCAGCTTTGTGAGCCAGCAGCAAATACAGCATATAAAGTTAACTCACCTCTGTTGTTTCACTAGCTGCAGTGCTTTCCTCTTTTTTCCTTTCCTCCTCCTCCTGCTCCAACTCCTTAATGCTTTCTTCCAGCACATTGGGCCAGAAATCACCTTCAAAGTAAGGCAGCTCCTTGGCACTTGTTAGTCTGTCCTCAGTTGCTTGTTTGAAGATGTCCTGTTAAGCGTGTCACACAATACCAAGAATAAATAAATGAAGACCACTTAGGAGAGAGAACAGAACCAGAGACATGATCTAGGGCTACACTGAACAGCTGTGCCCCACTTACAGCCCATGGCCTGCTCCTGGCAGGCCTTCTTTTCTGGGTGCAGCTCAGAAATTGGCCTAGCAATGCTGGTAACAACCCACTTGCTGTGCCACCTTGGAAAGGCAGCTGCTGAGGCTCTCCTGAACCTCCATCGCACAACCAGTTCTTTCTCCTGACATGACGGGAGAGACTAAGACACCCCTGGAAAACATATCAACCCCCTCCCTGGTAACCAGGGCAATTAAAAATGAAGCCTACTCCGCTTAGCTTTTCCTACACTGCTCCTGGACAAGAGCAGGAACTGTTCTAGTGACAGCAACTGTGTCCCATTCCAGCCCTTTCCCTTACAAATTTGAAAGCACATAAGGACTTAAATGCACATGCCCGGGCTGTGCATCGTATGTGCAACGGGCCTGATAACTCCAGGAGGAACTGCTGAATGCATCGGCCAACTATTGCACACAGGAATACTAAATGATACGCGCTGCAGGGGGCTGGGCTAGGCGACCTCTAATGCTGCCTTCCAACCCAAAGCATTCTGTGATTCTATGATAATGGTACGATTCTGGTGGTGGTAGGGGGGACTGTGTGCAGACTGTGTGCAGCCTGTGTCCTGTGCTGACTGCTGGCTGAAGCTCTGCGGACCACCCGGTCAGAAAGATTGGGGACCACTGAGAGGAATGGGCATTCTGAAAAGGAACAGGTATTTTACACCGCTGTTCTGGAGGTGCCGGATTTTTTTTAAGTGCATTGCGTTTAACAAGCACACACAAGACCAGCCAATTTTCTTCTTCGAATCTATTTCAAGACCACCTTATTAGCAGAGACACGGATTTTCTAGCTCTTCGCTACGCTGGATCAGATGACAGGGCTTGCTATACACTGTTCTATTCCACATATTTAGTAATTGCCACTTGCAATCAAAGCATATTTTTTTTTCCAGCACTGTCACTACAAATAAGAAATTCTTGTGAATTTTAGCATGTAAGGAGTGGCAAATGCTACCTTTGCCATCTTTAACTTCTTTCCTTGAGTACATGTGTGATATTCTCCAATTGTGAAAACTTTCCTTTTTCTATTCAAGTCAAAAAGCTGTTTCATTAGCATTTTTTTTTTTTTATTTCACACTAGTGGGAGCCAGTATTCCACCTGGTCCTCCAGAATCACCAGAAGCAAACAACTTCTGTAAACCTTAGCAAGCTACATACTTCCTTGCCTAGAAGACTGCAGTGATAGACAAGTACGCAAAGGCAGGCTCTGGCACGCTTCTCTTCATGCAGAAACCAAACTTTAGCAATTCTCAGTCTGAAAGGCAGAACCTCCAGAAAATCTAAGAAAATGCAGACCCTAGCTGAGAAGAGAAACCCTTGTACCACACTACCACAGTTTCATGTCTTATGAAACCAGCCCATAAAAACAAATTCGGGAAGCAAACGGGGCAAACCTTGTAGTCATGAATGATCCTCTCAGCAAATGCCTTGTCCAGCATCTTCTTATACCATTCTTGCAAACGTTTGGGTTTGGGTATTTTCTGATCAGGTGGGTGGCAATGAAAAATATAGTCATCTCCTTCACTTGGGGGACAAGCCCAGATGTGTCCTGTCACATACCTGCGTTTCACACACAAGAGAAAAAATATTAACCATTTTGACTAACATCTTAAAATTATCTCAGATGGACCGAGATCTACAAATTCAAACCTCTGGCTTTTTTCCCCACCTTCTTTGTAACAAAGATGCTAGGGCAATAACCTCTATTTATACAAGAGATGAGATAAGGTGCAGGATACAACAATGAAGCTTAAACACCAAGTGAACCTCTGATAAAAAGAATGATATGCTGTCAGTTTAAGTATCCTAACAACAGAAAAGCCACCTTACTGATAAAATCCAAATGTCCCTCTCCACTGCAGAAGTGGCGTGTTCCACGTATCTCAGAGGGCAGAAGGAAAGAGAGACTATCCCAAGTGAAAAGCTACTTGGCATCCTGGATTAAAAAAAAAAAAGCTAAGAAAAAAGATTTTTTTCTTTATGAAGATCTCACTTACCCAAGTTTCTTCACGTACTCCAAATATCCAATGAGGATTTCATGATAAACTGCAGTTCGGAGACAACGGGGGCGGAAGAAATGAATACTATCTAGATACGATATGTACACACGCCTATAGTAATGAGAGAAGAATGACAGAAAATCACGTATTGCTGAACATCTGTTTCGTCTACCGAGAACTGACTTTTATATAGATACATATACAGCCATACTGAACAATGAGAAATTCATGATGACATTATTTTAATGCGCATTTAAGCATCTCAACATGGTAAAAACAGTTTTCAAAAGCAAAAGATGGGTAGCATTTCTTTTAGACAGCAAGAATACATATAGAGACAAAATTAAACACAGAAGACAAAAACCTAACATTTTTGTTGTGATATTTGTTTTCCCCTTCAAAGTAATCTGCAGTCATACAGTAGGACTTATTTGTGCCACAGAACTGAAACACATGTCCCTATCTTCTGTATTTGAGAGTAATTACCCAGTGAATGCAGCAAGATGTTCCCTGTGCACGCACCACCGGTACAGAAATGAAAGAGTACCTTGTATTCGGAGGGGGACAATCCGAGCCATACTCCTGTACGTGCATGCCGAAGAAGCACACATCTACTCCGTCTATCTCCTCAAATGCAAACAGAGCTTTGGTACGGTAAGGGAAAGATTCTGACATCTCACCAGAATCCACAAATCTGAAGGAAAAGGTGGTAGGAAAGAACAGGAAAAAAAAACAAAACAACAAAAAGCCAATTATTAAACCCGTCTCCTACCAGAATGAGGAAATTCTTTGCAACATTACTTTTAACTCATTAGAAACATTTACGCAGAAGGTTAAACAGGGTCAGATCAGAGCTGTATTAAATCAGGGAGTCCTGTTACTATAAAACTCATCTAAAGATCATTTCCATAGTTAGCACACAACTGAACAGGGAAACGTTTAGTACAAGAGCGTCCTCCGAAACCGCAAGCCTTTAAATATGTTGCAGCGTAGAAAACCTGATGCATTACGATGAAGTGATGTCAAGTAAACACTGTCTTTATGAATTAAAGCCAAAATACTTCATAGAATAAGCCTCTTCAGCTTTTCATTTGAAGCAAATTAAAATTTTCTGAAAGCTAAGTTATTTATAAAACCACAACAAAATGAAGGAACAGCAAGGAACAGAATCTCAGCAAATGTGCCAAACTAAACTATGAATTCTGAAATGCTAACCAAAATGTGGTCAGACTCTCTCTCAAGATTCAGTAATACAAAGTCATAGTGTTACAACCAAAACCAGGATGTCCCCTGCTACCCCCCCCATTCCCGTCAAAATACAGTTGTCACCTCCTCTGAGTTCCTTTACTGCACACCGCTTTTTTTTTCCCTTTCATGGTCTTACTCATACCTAAGTTTCAAAAATGTGCAAAGGGATTAAGGTGCAAATTGGCACAGTTCTGCAGTATTTATGCAGGGAGACTTCAAAATAATAACAATAATAATTTTAAAAAATCAAAATAGCATTTATTGTAATTAATAGAACTAACCTGGATTTCATTCCTGGTTTAACTTCTACTGTCTTATCTGAACTTGCTACTACTCTGACAAAGACCTCTCCAGCTTCAGGATGATTCTGTCGCCGCAAAAATTTGTTTACTCTGTCTTCCAAATGGTTTCCTAAACGCGTAGTCTGTAGCCCTAGAAATGAAGGGAGAGAACATGACAATGGAAACGTTAACTCTGGAGAAATGACTGCTATGTTCGGGGTGCTACCACGCTTCTGAAGTCTTTCAGCTTTGCTCCTGTGTATAGAAGTCAGCTTTTTCCCCCCTTTGTTTTACCTCCATATGAAAATTTGATCTTTTTATTTATACAGCCAAAATTCAAAAAGCAAAGTAACCCATGTTTTTAACCAAAACGTGTTCATACCCTGATGTGGAAGCTAAAACCACTATAGTGGGAAAATTACTTAGTAAGTGAATTAACAAATGCAGCTTTACATAGCATTTTTAAATTTGCAGGCTTATTTTATGAACACTGCAAATGTTTTCTCCTAACAAAAACACTATCTGGCTCTTTGACAGAGATTACATCATTTCACAGATCTGGCTCAATGCCACACCTTTTCAAGCAAAGCAAAGCAAATCAACAGAAATGAAAAGCCTTTTGACTTTCATTGCTTTTTCTTTACTTTTCTTTTCAAGAGAGCTTTTAGATTCAACAGTTACAGTAATCTGCACATAAAGCTTAAATAGTTCTTGCACTGCGATGGAGGTCTTCGGAAGTTCAAGTCCGCTTCTTGTCCAGATCCCCTCTCTCCGTCTCTACATTTACAGTTGGCTTTTGTGGGGATAGCTGTTTTTGTAGTATTACAGGATGTGACTGTTTTCAAATAAATCCAGAACAAATTACAGAAATTAAGATGAAGATTTTGGTTTAAATTACAAAAACAGAAGTAGCACATCGTTTTGACTTGAAGATTTATGACACTTTCTCTTATCCTGCTGTACCAAGTCTACGTAACTAGTATTTCTACCTCATATTTATCATCAATCTGCTATCTTTTCCAAAGTGATGGTACAATCTACAGATGTGCAATTTACTAAAATGTTCAGCTCTCTGTTTCTTCATTTTTCAGTTATCTGGATACTGACACAAGACTGTTGATGGTTCTTCCTGACGACTAAGCTTGCATACAGACTGCTGCAGTGAAATATCTATGCTAAAAATTCTTTCAGGCTCCAATACTGCAGAAAAAAGCGACATACACTCAAAGGAAGATCTCACTTTCTAAGGGATTTATATACATAAAATTTTATTTTACAGTCAGTTTATACATATTGCCAAATGCATCAATCTTGTTTTACATCTTTTAGTCTGTCCCCTTGTCCAGTGAGATTCTGTGGTTACAACCAGCACAACACAGTCTAAGTATCATTTACCTGGGAGTCAATAATTAAATTTAAAGGCAGATTAACATAAGAATACACTATGCCCTTTACCAATTCCAATACACTGGCCTTTCCCAGTGTTTACCAGCCCAATACAATATATTGGATTTTCCATCTGTAATAGAAGGGGGCTGATTTTAAAGCAAATTGAAGAATTTTAAAGAAAATTCACAAATACTTTCTGAAGAAGTTATTTTGTTTTGTTGATTTCTCCGAAGACAAACAGAAAAAAAACCCAAATGGCTCTATTTCAGTGAATGAGATGGTACACTTTTAGAAAGCCATTTTAGTTAACTCTGTCTTGTTGTGTTTTCATTTTATCATCTTTCCAATGCTAAGCAACCAAAGGATATCTGCTTTGTTCCTTATGCTGCAATGCACTAAGACTTCAAAAACAAACAAACAAAAGACCAGATAAGAAGATAAAGAAACAGGTAGCATGCACTGTAAGGAAAGGATCTAAAAGCTGCATATTTTGATATATTAGAACGTGCAAATTCTTTTAGAAAGCAACTGGATTTTGCTTCTTGGACACCTCTAACATACCTACTTCCAGGAAAAGCTCAGGTCTCAATGAAAACTGCAGTGCAGACTTGAAAAAAGGCATCCAAACTGCTAACAACATAGCAGGCTTTCAAGCCGCTTGAGTACAGAAGTGTTGTTACAGCAGCCATGGCCAGACAGTTGTTACTGGATGAGTAATCGGACAGATAGGAAGGAAGTCAGACTTGTGGCTTACTGTGACTTTTTGTCAGGAAACCACCTTGAGTGACTTACTTGTCAGGATATCTTCCATCTTTGAACGTCTCTGCATTAGCTACTGGTTAAGTAATATTTGTAGATTTTCTTAGCAAGAAAAATACTTCAGAAGTTAGGAATTTCACAGCGTAAGCCAGCTGTACACAGGTTTATAGGTTATATTTGGCATGCTATCAGTCAGCTTTATGCAACTTGCTTGTGATATGATTAAGATGACCGATTTTACTTAATATACGTCAGGAATACAAATGTTAGCAGAACAGCTGAGCAATAGCTTGCAGCTGAGGGACACACTATCTTGGTTATCAGCAGTTGTGCCAGCATGCTTGAGAGAGTGTAGAAATATTGATGGCAATTCAGCAACTAAAGGTTCTTATAGCAGGGAGGGGGAGAGAAGAAGAAACATGTTAACGTCTCAAACTTTGATTGCTCACATCTGGTTTTAGGTCAGCAGCAAGAGCAAGGTTTTGACAATAAGAGCAGGGTTTCCTTCCCTGCTCTTGTGTTTCCACTACAGCACTGTTAAAGAAAACTACCCCCATGAGCTGAGCCCACCAGTGGATTACAGCCAGCAGCAGGACTCAAATCATCAAGGGGAAAAGAAAACAAGACAGCCAAACAGCACGGAACGGAGGAGGAAAAGGAGATCAATGGAAAGGAAAAAAGCACCATTATTTCCCTGTCCAGATCCCCAAAGAATAGAATGGTTACCTCAAACTGAATGGCTGGTTACTCAGACTTTACGCAATGTCACGGAACAACTGCATATATCCAAGGAATCACGTTCTTATTTAAGCTAATTTACATCAATACATGCTGTAAAGTCAGCATATAATAGGAGAGACATCTATTTAAAATGGTTATCTAAGACTACACTTTTATTTCATCATTCTATTAATGTTCTCATACAATCTTAATCTGTCTTTAATAAGACTAATTTTAATCTTTTTAACAATGCTATCTTGCATGCGTCAGGTTACTCCATAGACCGTTTTGATTACTGTAACCTAATACGTCTCATGTAGCACTATTATCTCCAAATTATCCCCCTTCAAATATCCTATTATGCAATCAACCACACACGAAGTTATCAAGAAGTTACATTTCATGCAAAACCACTCCTTCATGACAACTTGGAAGATTCAGGCTTGCAAAGTCACAATATGGCGAGGTAATGCCCAGAACTTCCAAGGACCAGAGAAGAACCAGGGATGAATCAAGTGTACCTGCAAGTTCTAGTTTTTCAAGTGTCTGAATCGCCTTCTTGGTTCTACAGTCACTTAATTTTTCTATATTATGCCACTGACACCGCATTTTCAATGCTAGCCCCTACTCTTCCACTCTCAAACGTGTACGAGCAACAGTTACCGAACTGTGTTCGCCGATGCTAAATGCTTGCAAAGAACACCTGTAGGGATCACAAAGGTGACTGAGATAACTTGACCTGGCACCTTTTGGCACCCTCTTTAGTAAACATTTCAACAAGATTATGACAGTGGTTGCTTCCAAGAAAATCTAGACACGTAGTACAACTGGTTACTTATTCCAGTGGACAGTTTTTACACCACAGTCCATTCTAGAAGCAGGAAAAGCTCTTCAAATACTTTAGTACTTGGCACTACCACAGTACACCTGAAAAGCAGTACAACTTGTTACTACGTGTTATTTGAAGGGCAGAGTTGACAGTAATTTACTACAGTTTCAACACTACATGGAAACACGTCTAAATATAGCCAGTGAAGTCCATGCAGCCTTATGTTTCTCCTGTTCTGTTCCCCCTCCCCTCTTTTTTTAAAATATTAGGAAAAATAAAGTACACAGATGCCAAATACCTCATGCAGTATTAAGACTGACACAAAAACATATAAAGAGCAGGTCTTTAAAATGTTGATTAAAATTCCGACAGCTACTAAAGCCCTGGGTGACACTACTCCCCATTTTGCAAATGATCCTGTATTGTCGATCATGACAACAGAAAGTCTCAATTAAAAAAAAAAAAAAAAAAAAAATCTATTGGGGGCAGCAGGGAGAAGATGAAAGATGAAAATACAAATAGAAATATCAAACTCACTTTTAGCACTGAATTTGTTTTCTTTGCGTGTTCTACCAGTTTTCTTCAGACAATTATCACAGACAAACCTATTGAGAAAAAAAAATTGCCAAAACCTTAGCATAAATCCTTTATTGGCTAGATTAAGCCCCATGTTTGAACTCATAATTTAAATATCAGAGTACATTATGTTCTTCCTCTGGATCTGAAGAGCTTGTATCTCTTCATTTTCGAGGGACTTGAAGCGTTTATGAGCTGGTTTAATTCTGCCAAGCAGTTACACCTGTATTTGTGTTCTGTAGTACACAAACCTACCTCCAACCAGCTTCCATTGTTTAGTAGTTAGAAAGAAACCACAGAAATCTGCGTATATGAACAAGTTGGTTTCATGCACATTTTCATCTGAATATACTGAAATGAGACCTCAAACACCGAAAAATGTGTTTTATTTAGAAGCGCTTTGTCCTTTTGTACCCAGCTCTTAAAAGGTAGTGAGTGCATATTAAAGAGGGAAGGCAGAAAGTCTTAATTATACAAACTACATTGGTCTCATCATACAAGGGGTAAAAAAACATAACAAACATCTTACCCTGAAGGCCAAATAATATCATAATGTAATACACAAATCTGGTGCATCTTCCGACCACACTCTTTGCAGTCAACAAACCTGAGAAGAAAAAACAGCAGCCGATCACTTTTGTTGTTAGGCAAGTAATTTTCCAGAACTGAGCAAGAAAGAAGGACCTTCCAACCCTCTGCTAAGGGGTTGAATCAACTTCACAAGGCCCCACTTATGTGTCAGTTTAAAAAAACTACTCATCAGAATAGCTCCAGATATACATCTATCAATCTCACATGCAAATAGAAGAGATATACAAAAAAAATTGTGAAACATACTAGTTTAAAAATGTGAAATGGGCTTTAAAGCACAATTTTTTTCTGGATCATTTTTATCATTTCCTAAGCAAGAGTTCTGAGTTTTCTCAGCTTCAAAGTATTCTGCTCAACAGTACCTCTACAGATTTAATTTTCAATTGTTGTAACAACCACAAGCTGGCTAAGTGGTTGCTCAGCTTACTGTAAGTGTAAAAAGCAGTCATTCGTGAACCACTGCGCCAAGAAAACATATATTGTCTTCGCCTGCATGGGTCTGCTTTAGTCTTTTTTTTTTTTTAAATCAAAATAGTAAGTTGAAATTCTCTTTTTGGATGGGAAAACCTCTGATGGTTTTCCCAGTCACGACTGCAACATTGGTTAGGAAGTCAAATGCACTGGGGTCTCTCTCAGCAGTCTACCTGTAAAGGTCTAGGGGAGGAGCTCCATTTAGTATTTGCAAAGATGAGAAAAGGAATTCAAATGTATTGTGTATCAAACCGCCAGACAACAAAGCAACAGTAAGATAAAGTATCGTTTCAGCTACTTAAGGACTGCAGGAAAGTAGCACAGTGCTGCTCAAGAAACGTTCAACCTGGCTTTTACTGAACTTCCCGAGGGTAATGAACACAAGGAAGGAGGATGCATCCCTTCAGTGGACTAAGCACTCGGGTGAAGAGAAAAATGTGGTTTAGCAGTCTGGCTAAACCAGAAGTGGAAAACGCAGAAGACCCCTGTAGGTACCCAGGGCTTGGTGTGAAAGGGTCTGTACGACGGAGGGCCATTCTCAGCCAGCTTCTGCCTTGCAGGACACGCCTTAGGAATCACCCAAATAAACACGACTGGAAACTGCCATTAGAATAGGCTCACATTTTCCCCATGAATATCAATGGCAGACATCAAGTTTGTATGGTGTGCTACGAACTCTAGAGAAAGATTCTGCAGCATGCTTGGGCAGAGATCAGGCAAAACAGGAAGACTACTTTATTTGCTGCCTAATTTCTGAAGAGCTGGCTAAAGGACGAGCAAAAGTGACGAGACTATCTTAACGGCCTGGTACTTACGGCTCTGGATCTAGTGTATCATTTTTCTTCTTTTCAAACTGATCCTTCGAGATGGTTCTAGAGACAAAGAGTTAATATAAAACTCAGTAGTACCTTTGCATCAGAGGCTGAGACAACATCATGCTTTTCTGAATTGCAGCAAACAAACAAACCTCAAGTCTGAAGAAAGCGCATGAGTATTTATTTTCTATTCAGAAAAAGCAATTCACTTCATTTTATTTTAAGCTACAGAAAATATTTTCCCATTTCACCTTCTGTGTAAATTAAAAGCAAAATAAGAGATACCCAAGTAAATGCATAAGTTTAAAATCATAAAGAACAAGCAAAGCTATCGTCAGTAAAAGCAGCCACGTTCCAAAACAGCTCGTATTCCTCAAATCTTAGAGCGTGTTTTCTGGCCAGGTTAAACACAAGCCATTGGTTTAATGAACAAAAGCTGTCCCTCAGAAGGTGAGACATCAGATCAGCCAAAGTCTTTCATTTGAAAAGACAATGGATTAGTGACATTTATTGATACAGCTTCCATTCCCCCCCCCAACCATATTATCTAATGTTTGCCAGCCCTGGCAACCACTCTACGGGCAGCTCTGGAGTAGCGCAACCAGACACAAGTGACATTGTTGGGCAGACGAACAGACCCAACGCAGTAACAACTGTTAGTCATCTGTTACTGTAAAAATCTCCTGCTAGTAAGAAAGCAGGCGCTTCCCTTTGAACACCACCACCGGCCACAGGGTTTTACTATCAAATCAGGACTACACATCACCCCTCGTATTTAAAAACATGGCATGCAGAAAGGAAGCGACTTACGTTTGAGGCTGGGAAGGGTCATCACCCAGGGTGACATTCTCCCCCTGGATTTCAGTGAAACACTTCTCACAGAAGTGATACCTGTCAGCAAGAAGGCCATATTTGGGTGAACTGGTCCAGCATAACACACAGCCACCCAAGCACGGAGCCACCAACCAGAGCAGGGCAGATCACCACGACGGAAGGGGGGGCGTTGTTGGTTGATTGATGGGTCAGTGCGGACAATGAGGAGGAACAGAGGGGAGGGCAGGATTAGAGAACAGGGGAGGGAACAAACAGCACAGACGTAAGAGGTAAAACGCAAACACCAAGACAACACAGAGTAGAAAGCCAAGGCAAAGCACAGATTAGCATTCGGTCTCATTTGATACATTACTAACAAGTCGTCGGGCGTCAGATTCCAAATTTGGGGAGGATTAATGAAGTAGCTACCAAGCGCTACGTTTGTGCAGACTTCAAATTTAAGAATTTGGATTTGATTTGCATTACTTTGGAAAAAATGCCCTTTGATTTCAGGCTTGTGACCGATCAGGTTTCCTTTGGTTAAAAGAAATAGCCTGACAAAAAGCTTTAAGAACACATTACAAATTGAAGTAATTCGAAATTGCTCTGAAAGCATTTACCAATTGTCAGTAAAAACTGTAAAAGCAGAAACACTTGGTATTGAAAAAAATCTATAAAAATATTAAATTCAAAAGTTGTTTGATTATAAGATTAAATGTGACCAATTGCTTAGCTAGTATTATTTAATATAAATGAAACCAAATCCATACTCTAGACAAACATTTAACAGAAATGCAATTATGGGTCAGACTTTCCAGCCATTTATCTATATAAGTACAATATATGTATATATGTGAACAACATTAAATATTGTACATACATACATACAATATATTTATCAGGTACATTAAAGATGTGGAATTAAGCCTCACAAATCGAATATGAGACTAGTTACAATTTTTGGTCACCAGACCAAGAGCCAATCCAAGTTATACTCAGCAAAACCAGTACTGCAGTTTTACAAACCAGGCTGAGTAAATTGGGAGTACCACTCTGATAATACAATCTGCATTTGAAAAAAAAAAAAAAGTCAAAGTTACACAGATTTTGGGTGGGGTTTTTTTGTTTGTTTGTTTCAGATGAACTGGAACCAAAGTCGTCAGGGTCATCAAAAAAAAAAAAGGCGGCGGCTAAATGTTTGGAAAGGATATGAATTCACACGTGAACAAAGGTAACAAAGAGAGGCCACAGCTGTAAAATGCAGTAAGATCACAAAGGATCATCAAAATAAAGGAGCTTTACGGAGGACCAAGAGTGAGAGAGTATAAGCAGCAACGGCAGCACAGTAAAACGCAGTTTTAGTACTCAAACACGAGACTCAATGTCACAATGAACCAACAACTTAAGGGATGGACATTAGTAAATATGGCAGCTTGCCCCTTCAAACACATACTCATACACTTTAACTACTGTAATCCAGGCGACAGGTCTCCAAGACTGTGCTTTCCTGGAGACAACACAGGCCATTTCTAGGAACTTATTGAAATGTACGGATCAGAATTTCCTCCTGCGACACACACTGGCCATCGCATCGCCACTACGCATTTCATAAATGCTTGCAAAACACAGCCCAAGCAAGTGGGGCAGGTCCTTCGGCAGCGCCCGACGAATTGGGGAAAGACGTTCTGCAGAGCAATCTGTGTCCTCCCCAGGCTGGAGCCAGGTCCGTGTTACCATAGCATGATTTACAAGAGCCTGAAAACTTCTGCAAACTCTGCCAGCTGGCTCCGGCTTCAAGAGCTCCTCTGCTAGCCAAGAACCACTTAAACACAGCAGCACACTGAATACTCTCTCTACTGTTGGACTGACAAGAAGAGGAAAAAGGTGTATTTTGTCCTAGTTAACACAGCCCATACTGACTTATCCATGTAACCAGCGGGGCAGCTGCAACTTTTATAGCAACCATGTGAGCTAAAATGCCATGCTCCCTGCCTGGAGGACTGCCTGCCAGCCCACCACAAGTTAAACTGCAAGCGACTTCTCTTGGGTCACTCAACTGGGATTAAAAACATCACCCTCCCAAGCAAAACCTGAGCTGATAATGCAACAGAACAAGGCCAGGAGAAAAAAAAAGTGTATTCCATTAATTTGTAATCATCAGGAATGTTAAATGTATTACAGTTATTACAGAGCAATATTACATGAGAATTTCAGGAGTGGACACTGACATTGCACATCTCCTTTACACTGACTTCACTTGCCCCTCGCCCCATGCCCCTAAACTGGTACAGTATCGTCTAATAATTTTTTTTTTTTTAGACTCAAACATAACAGGTTCAGAATTTTGTATCTTTTTTTTTTTTGGCCTATGTCCTTTCTTTCTATATGTGCTGCTTTAAATTTTTCTTCAATTAAAAAACCCCACGAATTATTTTCCTTACTAACAAGGTTGCTCGTTTTAAGAGTCAGATTGGGAAGGGTTCAAACACAGGAGGACCCCAACACAGGAGTGTATAGCCAGAAACACCCATAAGAAGGCTTCTATTAATACTCTGCTGCATTTAAACTATCTCATAAAAGGTTAATTCTGATCCATTTTCAGAATAATTTATGGGCTTTCAAAGCACTCATGAAACTGAGCAACGAGGCTGCCTTCGATACCGGATTTAAGTTACACCGCAGAAATCTAACTAGCTCCACCAGCACAGATATTCCCCCCTCTGTCCACACTGTGGCCGCAGGAAGCTCAGTCCCGCAGGGATGAGCCCTTTGGATCGGCAGCGTGGTGAGCACGTGCTCCAGCCGTCCATGGATCTGAAGGGAAGCACAGGATTTCACGCGCTGCAGAACCAAAACCTAACGCTAAGCAAGAGTCAAGCTTTAATGCATGATATTAAAATGAGGAAATCTAAATTGAAATACAGTGAACATGAATCACCTAAAGATCATGAATGTTTGTCCATAAAACAATCAAGGTGAAACAATAGCTATAGCTTGTTATGAATATGGACCCTCAGAAAGGGAGACTTGCTTGTAAGTCACTGACTTTTGCATGTCACTACAAATATTCAACAAAACCCATAGAAAGCATACAATATTCTAGTTATAACAGCGGCAGAAAATCCAAAGGATGTACTTCTTGCAACACATCAGAAACGAAAATCTTTTCAAATGCAGACTGTTCAGGTGACTGATTCCTGCTTATTAAAGAGTAACATTATGGTTCAATACCAAAGCCCAGAAAATGCTCAGTCTCTGCATTAACAAGTGAATTTCCAACTGTAATTAAGTGCATTCAAAGGAAATTATAAATTAGTAATTGGATGCTAGTACTGATATGAAATACCAATCAGTTCTCTCAAGTGGATATTCACACACGAAGTATATTTTCTGAACACTTACTTTAACCTGAACTTCTGCTTTATTATGGAAGTCAAACTGTTCTATACCAAATAATTAACTTAAATCACTGTAGTGCCAGAGTTCATTTATTCAATGGTGCCTAAATATTCGTAGTTGTAATTTAGTTATGTGACACGCTGGACTGAGTACATCAAATTTTGTCTGTTCTGTAAATGGAAAAAGCCAAGAACATTTGACCAATCACAGGTCTGCTGGAACAACAGAATTTGTTTTTCACTAATTTGCTACTTGGTTAAGAAAAATCTAAGATTTGAAAATCACTGTCACAGGGAACAGGTAACTCGACTGTTTTAGAGCAACACAGTTGATGAGTAAGAAGGGCTTTCTATGATCTGATAGTCCAAATGCACACTTAAAATATGGTAATTGATCTTCAGAAATATTTTATTAAAATACCCAACACAGAAAAAAAAAAAAAAAAATCATTCATCGCGTCATTTTGTTGGCCTGAAATAGAAAACCTCACTCCTCACCACCAACTCAAAACCACCTCAAATCCCCAAACCCCAACCCTTTCTCAAGGTATCTGGACGAACAGAAATCTACATCTACTTCTGTTCTGCTGCTGGCCTACTGACACTTAGACAAATCGCCTCTCTTTTCTTACTACCCTTTTAGACTATACTCCATGTAAATGGACTATCACACTTCTAACAGGTCGGAAACTGGAATATTGCATGACCGAGCCCAGAGAAACCCACTGCCCCATCAACCCTGCACTTGTTAGCAACCAACATTGCCTTCCATCGAGTAATCCAAATGATTTAATACTAACTTAAACAGGAAAGGTATAACTGAAAGAAAAATGACCACTTCTTCAATTATTTTTGAAGTTGCTATTCTTTTCAATAGCAGTACTACCTGGATACGTAATATGAAAAGTATTTGAAATTCTACCACAGAGCTGGTATTGAAGGGTTATTTTTTCCTTACTTCCTGAAGTACTGTATCTTTAAACGCATTTTAATTGCTTTATTTCTCTTCAGACTGACTTTTTTTGGAGCTCATAACAGCTGTATAAAACCTCTGATGCAGGGGTTGCCCAAGAGAGGCTAAACACAAGTATCGACTGTCTGAATTGGTTCTGCCACTTCGGTTAGACGCCAGCTTACTGTGCGCTTCGAAGCTGGGCAGACTTCCAGATTGCCAAGCCTCTGGAAAGCCATTCATAACTTTGTTTTAAACAGGGAAAAGGAAGTTTTGTCTTAGCCCATTTCTGGTTTGTGTTTCTTTTTTTTTGGGGGGTGGGGAGTGTGGAACATCTAAGAAGCCAAAATGAAAGCCAAGTTCTAAGTTTGCTTTGTTATTATAGCACTGTTGATTTAAGTGTTAAGTGGAAAATTAATATTACAATATAACAATTGTTTAATGATCATACAAACACCAAATCCTAGTCTTAATTAAAAAAAAAAAGAGAAATTATTGGCTTCATAGCTTCTTGTGAAGTCTGGGTAGTTTTCAATGCTAATTCACAGCTACTTTAACTAGAAATAAGTCCTAACTAGCAAGAAAGAATGTAAGTTTTGCAATCAATCAGTGTACCCTTTTAATTTGCAAATTCTGACACTAATTTGAAAACAAACCTGCATATTCTTACAATTCTCCCAGAACAAGGGAGTATGATTTCTCAGTGCCTTTCTGCAGTTCTGTCCTTCTCCCTCCAGCAGCCCTCCTACTCATTTTGTGGAAAACACGGACCACTTCACTTTCACTTCAGTGATGTGTGGCGCAGCCTGGCCAATAGCAAGCACTTAAGTACAGTGTGTATCAAGTTGCAGTACAGGAAACTAAATGGTCACCTGCGAAAGGACAGCATGCAATAACATAAAAATAACCTTTCCTGACTTAGTCGACAAAGGAAAGAGAAAGTTAATAAACCTCCCTCCTCTGTATGTGCAGAGAACTCAAAGGATCTCCCTTTCTGAATACTGGGGGGGACACACACACACACACACGGGGGACACACACAACACACATGACCCAAAGTCAAGGACTTACCTATTCTGGTAACTGTAGTAGGCAGCATCACGAGGAATAGTACACAACTGCTTGCCGTAGCAGCACAAGGTCTGTGGAGAAAACTCATACTGCAAAACAACGGTGAGAAAAGAAGCTTTAAAATGTAATCTTATATTAATATCAATTAGGCAAACACGACGCTTATAGATACTGTAATACCTTGTTATGTTTATCACGCTTTTCCAGGCTATTGTAAATAAATTAGCACAGCTCTCAATCTAATTATGATTACTAACTATATAAGCTAAATAGCTGACCCTCTAACCACCTACTTTATTGCAACAGACACAGGAAACAAGAAAAGCATTTTAATATTGCTTATGACCAAAAGCAGTGTTTTCTGAGGGAGAAAACCACAACAATAATAACAGAATAGCAGCACGAAGGATGCTAGCTACCTTTTTTGGCTCTTAGCACGCTTATAATAAGCCAAACTTTTACCAATCATTTCATTCAATATTTCATTTTTTAAAAAGAAAGCATATGCTTTGTATACTATCTGATTAATTAAGCTAAGCTTTTGAAAGAATACAACTCCATCCCTGGAATACATACCTTGCGTCCACAGCAGTAGCCAAGTGATTGCATAACAGGATCAATTTCTTGTTCAAACACCTCTGCGAGTTTAGTGCAAAACTTATAGACCCTGGAAGTCTTGCGATTGTAAAGCCAGGCATTGTTAAACATTAGCCAAACATCGTCCACATATTGCCAGGGTTCTTGGTACTGCCCAGTATCCAGTTTGCGTTTAATGGTTGAAAGGTCCATAGGATTCTTCACAATGTCGAAGTAGTCCTTCAAAACACACACACACAAAACCTTTTAAGATGTCAACTGCTCACACTATGTTGTACAGAAAAGATGAAGCATTTATATGAGTAAAAACAAAACCCAAGAACATTTTGTATTTTTTAATGCCCACTCACCGGAATCCCTAAAAGCTGGGGATCCACAGGCTGTCTAAAAGGTAGAGACTCAGGATCCTGCCGGTACAAGGCTTCAAGGGTAGGCATGAGAGCCTGGCGCAGCTCCTCAGGCTTGAAAACTGTTAATGAAAACCAGAAAGGTTAGGAAATTTCCTCCCAGGCTTCCTAACCTCTTGACTACCCTAAAAAAACCCCAAAACCACACAAAAAACCAAAAAACCCCCACCAAACGCAACCAAAAACAGAAACAAAAACTATGTTAACACAAAAACCTTAAGGGGGATTTCCTGGTCTGCATAACTCAAAGGCAACACTTACAATCAAGAGGCTACTGCACAGCCTTTGTGTTTACTCAAATCACAGCAGGCGATGTTCCCAGCATAAGGAGCAAGGAACAACTGTAGCCCATAACAATACATATTCTAGAGCATTAAAAAAACCCAAAAACAACAAACCCTATCCAGAAACAAATTAATTCAATTGCTTCAACATGGATGAACCTTAGCTCTTCAGAGAAGAGACTAAGCATGTGCCCCTCTCCTCGCTTCTAACCTTGTTCGCTATTTCCAAGCCAAGATTCTTCTAACAAAAAACACCATAGTGGACAGGGCCGAAGAGCCAGCTCTACAGAGAGTAACCAGATGTCTCAATAGCTGGCACAGGAATTTTCTGGCCATAATATACAAACAGTTCTGGTTTGATGGTTTGTTAATTGATTTTGAAAGTGTTAATACTTCCAGATTTATATGCATCATTACAACCACTTGGCAACAGTGGCATGGCAACAGCCATGTTTCTTTCAGTAGTGGATGACAAGGACAAGAAAGGTAATACATTTTCTGTAAAATAATGATAACTTCGAGAGCTCTTGGAACATCTCAGCAGTGTAATTACATTTATTTCCTTAGGAACAGAGTCTTTAAATAGGGAAGAATGCTTACTATTCAGAAAAAAGACAACTAAGGAAAGCAGGATGGCATCGAATGTTTAGCTACCTGGCTGAAATAAAAACGATACCAATAACAGGGAGCAATTAGGGGTTCTGCTGAAAGCACTTAAATCAACAGGGCCACAGTGACCCCTTTGCAGCTCATCATTGCTTCTGTCACTCAAATGGTATTTTGGTAAAATACAAATTGTTTTTTGAGACTTGCAGTTAAAATCTATGACTTTTAAAAAGTTATTGTTTTTTCCTTTTTCATTTGTGTGGTATTTCTGAGAGCAAGTATTTTTGTCTCAACTACACTCATTGAAATCACACACAAAAATAGAGCCGGACAAGAAATTAATATGGCTCAAAAAAAATTCTGAAACATTAATGTCTCAATTTTTTTAGCCGTTTGTAGATGCTGCAGCTCTTGGAAATTTGTTAGTCAGGATGAAAATTGTAAGACTGTTTGAGTGCACTGCCTCTAACTGGAGAGTGGCTTGCTGCTGACGTACACAACAGGCAAGGTATCACCCAAGTCACCTAAATCATGGCAAAGGACTAAGCAAGCTCCCAGGAGGACTTCTGCAAGGGCTTGCCTTACAGCTACATCAAGATCTGCTGCTGCTGCACGCAAACTCAGGCTTGCCAGATTAAAACCAAGAGGAGCCAAGGAGGCCTACGTTCGTTGTTACAACACTGAATGCAACTTGGTCATTTCACCTGTTGCCACAATCTCAGTCCCAATAAAATGGTAATTCTCTTCCATATTTACTGATACCACACATGCAGGCACTTTTCTATGAAAGAAACCCTACCACATACTCTCAAAGTTTTATAAACAACTACTAAACTATATTACGGAATTCTCAAGAACAGAAGGAAATATTAAATTCCATTCATGAGAAAGTATTCTCTATTGCTTCTGGAACCATCTTGCTCTGCGTCAAGTAGTTCATAACCTGATATTCTTAATTATTTCATTTAATGAAATACAAAGGTCAAAACACACCTTGTAATAATCTATTCTGGCCACCTGCTTGACATTGCTTTTAGAATTTTCACTGTACCAACCCTTATAACAACATACCACTAAGCTAGAGTATCTGTCAAAATAAATCCAACCCTAATCCAAACCCAAACTACAGAGATTCAGCACAATTCTTCCCAAGTTCCTTAAAGCCTAATTATCTTTGCTGACAAAAGTTTATAATCTACTTTCATTTTGAAGTTTGAAAAAATAAAACCTCAGAATCCAGTTGTTATTTCAATTTATGACTTCACCTAGAAACAAAGAAAAGTTGCCTTCATCTTTAGAAGTAAAAAAGCTGCTCTGCCTCTAAGGAATATGACTAATAACAGAACATTTGATCACTGGATCTCCATATACACAGATTTTACAAGAAAGCTTCTGTTCTCCCTTCTCCCTCTTTTGCACAATTAGATGCTCTCGGTTCTCCTCTGGTAGCTAGAACATCTTTTTAAGGAGCTGGCATCCGGTTATCCTATTCCGTCTTGGATGCGTGGGTGGTAAAAAGAAAATGGGATCTTTGCCTGAATCATGATGACATACTATCTGCCAGAGAAGAGTATAATGCTACCGTTTTTACCCTTTTAAATTTTTATTTTTTTCAAGCAGAGGAAATCCTGCTTATGATTACTAAGGAGAAAATTCATAAAAGATGAAGACATCTTCAAAACAGTAAGGACAGTACACCTGAATACCCTCCCCAAAACCAAGCCCTTACTGTTTTTGCATTATTATGTCTTACAAAGGGAAGAAACCAGTAAAACTGATCTTGAAGGTCAAACTAATGCAGCCATCCACAACGAGGAGACAGGAGCTACTAAGTGAGTATTACACTGTTTCATTTGAGAAGACTGCAATCAAAGAGGCAAGGAACCAAAACTCTTCCTTTCTTGCTTACATTTGGTTTGTAGGAAAGCAAAACAAAACCAAATCCTGAATATGGAAGGGTTTGGTTGCCCCCATTTATGAAGGCAAAACCTTGATGAGGAAGAAAAACTTGCCAAAGGGGTGCCTGCAATTCTCCAAATAAGCTAAATTACAAAATTTCAGGTGTAAGTGAATGGAGCACCGCAGTATCTCTGCGGTATTCTTTCGGTCTGTTCTCCAGCCCATACAGTATTGCCCTTCACTGAAGTCAGGTTACAGTCTAGTTATACGTGGTGAGCGCAGCCAGGCCGATGGTGTTCAGTACACCTGGACAGGTGGTACAAACAGATGAGATTCCAACTCCACAACACAAGCTACCTGTACCCAGAAAAACACTGCTTTTGGGTCCAGATGAATCTTTCCAAACATTAAGGTATCAGGCTACAACCTGCGAAGTTATCTTAGAGCATGCACTCCATGAGAGTTGCAGCTGCGAGCCCTCCCTTTTGCAGCGGCAGCATGTATCTGCTACTTCCCAGGTTACCGCGGGGTGCACCGCAGGACTCTGGCCGCATGGGAGGGAAGAAGAGTTTGCAATACTTTTGTAACCCAGGAAAAACTCTAGGTGAGTCTCATAAGTAGCCATATAATACCATGTAACCCTTTAGCACACTTCACAGTATTTGCTCTCAAATAACTCTTAGTTTATTAGCATTTTAATACAAATGCTCTGTTAAAGTTGGACAAACTACTCTGTGAGAAAATGTCACTATTTAAAATTTTATATGCTGTTGTACCTGCCGATGCTGCACATTTATTATACTATATGGTTACTTAGTGATGATATTTCTAAGATAAAATCGTGCCACTAAATGAGGTATTGGAAATAGGTAGTAACCCAGACTGAATCAGCAGAACAACAGTGCAGCTCTTCCATGGACTAATTCTGTGACAACCTTCCTCTTTCAACCACTTGCCCTCATTTACTTGCTAGCGCACTCCATCTAACATGCAGCAATGATTCTTTCCACTGGGAACATAACTGTTTTATAAATGCTAATAAGCTTTCCACTCCCTATGTTACATTTTGTTCGAAATAGGCTCTGCCAGTTGGTTCTGCAGCGCACTCTCATTTGGCTGGCCCAGCGAGCTTACAAACCAAAATTACAATTTACAGGAAAATGTGTTTCATAGCATTTTACTACAAAAAAGATTACGTTTAGTAATTAAATGCAACCCAAGGCATATACAAGAGATCAAGATTCAAGCTGCACAAACTTCAAAACTTTATGATTTCTTGATCACATCCTGTAAAGCATGCACCTATAATGTTCTCCTAATGTAGTTATACGCAGTTTCCTTTGCATGGGAAGAAGAAAAAAAGCAATGAAATGCATCATCACTGTCCCTTTTTTGACATTTGCAACACGTTGAAAGCTTACCTTTGGTCAAAACCTAAAAAGTAAGCACCAAAAATGGGATGCTAAGAGACTAAAGTCTCTAAACAGCCAAGGTTTTTGAGTCTTGCAGGCTCCCACAAAGCCTGCACTACAAATGAAGGAATTTCTTCTTGCCTGTTTTAAGAATCTTCTTCATTTATTTCTTACTAACCCAAGGCACGCAATCATTTATGTAAGTCTATTCAAGATTTGTAATGCCGTCAAATTTCCTTTTGGAAATACACACACTATACAGATACAGTCACACCTAAACCTATGCTAACACTGTAGATTAATTTAAGAGACTACTGACCTAACCATTTCTGAGGAGAAAGCTTTCAAATCAACGCTACACTAAAAACTACACAGGACCTCAAAGCTTAAGGCTATTGCAGCAGATCAGCCTTGGAGAAGCACAGCTTCAGGAGAAGAGTTCAAGTGCTTGATTCTCAGAGAAGTGAAAGCTAAAACTCAGTACGAAGGCGGTGTGTGCCACCTCTAATGGAAAAGCAAGCAAGCGGTATTCTAGGTTCTTGAGCGCACTCTGTCTGCACTAAGCTCCCTTGACAGAGCACTGGCCAAGAGACATACAGGAAGAGATTTATGTATGTAATTTCTCCAGCTATCACTGCCTTACCGTCTTGGTCCTTCTCGGCAGAAACTGGAAGCTGCGAGAAGACTGCTGGGATCCAGACCACAATGACATGCTTTTCTCACGTGATTCATATAAGACCAAAGGAATACTACTTTCAAAACTAAATTACACAAAGTACCAATCTCCTAGAGCTCCATGTGCTGGAACACACATGTAAAACAGTTCTCCCAGCAAGAACTGAGACCATGGAAAACAAACGCTAGTAAAATAAAGTAGACAAGAAAAACTCAGTTTTCATACACATACTTTTTTTGCGGGGCTGAGATGGTGATGTGGACTGTGAAGTGGTTCCATTAGCGCCGCTCTCCTCTTCCTCTTTAACTTCTACTTTTATTTCAGGCTTCTTTTCTTCTACTTCCATTGGCTCCTGTTTCAGTTCTGTCCCATCTGTTTCTTCTTTTATTTGTGAAGATCCTTGCAAATCCTCCTCCACCTTAAGAAAGGATGCAGCGACATGTACTATGACATCTATGACCCAAACTAGAGTCATCAAAATATTAGTTTGAGATTGTCAAAGCACTCTCCATCCATGGCTTTCCTCACGACAGTTACTTTCCAGTAACTACCCTCCTCTCGCCCCTTAGTTCACCAATTCAGTCACATCATTAAGTGCTTTTATATCTATCACTGCTTTCAGTTAAGCTGTATAGAATCTCATTTACCTCAGTCTTAGCTTCCACTTGTGTCTCACTAGTCTCTGGCTCAGTTTCTTCAGTTTTAACTTCTGATTTGCTTTCTAGCATTGGTGCATCTGGTCCTAGTTGCTGGGAATTCGTATCAGCACTAGCAACTGAGGCAGGGGTGGGGACCCTGTTATCAATACTAGCTGCTGCCTGGGATAGCTGTTGTAAAAACAGTACAAAAGAAAGACACTGCATATATAGAAATATTTTCCTTTACTAAAAATGAACAGCACAAGAGAGACATGAGATGATATTCTAAAACAGTGCAGAACATGGATACAGGAGCTCACTGTAGCCAAGTTTCGATGGAACACATTTAATAACTCTGCTTTACAGAGGAGAAGCCAAGGAAGAATTCTGTCCCAAAGCGGCTTCTTTTACAGAGGAAAATACCTGTCTGGTAAAACACTGTACATTCCTTGACATGTGCATTCATCCTGACTAAAGCTTAAAAGAAAAAAATGTATGCAAATTTCATGATCAAAAAGGATTGATTCTAATTCAGGCCAAATACAGCATTAGGCCTGTTACGCCTCATCTTTCTGCGCACTGCTGCCATTTTTACTTTGAGCAGTTTGAAGTCATTCAATACACCCCCCTCCTTCAAATAATGCTGAGCACATCTGAACGCACACATTTTTACACATCTCTGTAATGAACCCTTTGGTCTAAAACAGAAGCTACTATTGACAACTACGGGCACTACACATTCACGACACGGTGCTACACATATGGAGAACTCTCGTGGAATGCCACTACACAAGAAAAATGCGACTAGCTGGTACTTACTGGAGTGCCAGGTGGCTGTGCCTGCACAGATGTTGGCTGTTGCTGAGATGGCTGTGGGGTTGGCACAGACTGGGGTTGAACTGGGGTCTGAGGCTGCGGTGTGACTTGAGCCTGTGCCGCAGTCTGCCCCGTAGGTGTGCTTTGTGTCTGTGTCGCGTTTGGAACAGAACCCGGTGTCGGTGTTGGTGTCTGTCCTGAAGATGAGACGGGTGTCGACGGCTGAGTGGGTGCTGCTGGCTGAGGAGGAGTCATTCCAGTTGGCGTTTGGTGCTGAATAGGTGGCATCCCAGCAGCGGTGGACACGGGTGGTGTAGTCTGATGTAGAGGTGGCTGGGTCACTGGCGGACACGGTAACTGCCCACTCTGCGGTCCTAGCATGTTCATGGAGTTGGGAAGAGCAGCACTGGGAACCTGCCCCTGCTAGAGAGAGAGAGATTGTCTTACAGACACATGGCTCTCAAAACTCTGGGAATCACACATATCCTTTCAATGACAGCACTGAAGTCTTCTTTAACAGAATATTGTTAGTCTAAACACAAGATCAGCCATAAACAAATGCTGCTATTGCAAGTGACTATGCTGTGATTCCTCTAATCGTTTTCATCAGCTCTTAGTCAAAGACCTTGCTCCTAGACCTAGATGTGCCATGCAAGTCTTTTTCCGTTAATTCTACTGGCACAGAGAGGGAATCCTCACCATCTCTGAGTAACACAGAAACCCCCCGGCAGACATCTCTAAATCATGCCATTAGCTGGGCAAAGGTCAGACTTTGCATACAAAACAGTTTTGAGCAAACACACATTTTAGGCCAGGAGACTAGAGCAGCCCTGCTTCAGAAGACAGAACACATTTAATGCCTGCCCCACTGCACAGTACAAGACTTAAGAGGGTTTTTTGTGTTTCCCTTTTTTTTGTTTGTTTTGTTGTTTGTTTGTTTTTAAATTCTAATTAGACTACTCCAGATGCTTAAGAAAACTGTGGATTTGGTTTTCAGAGCAGCAACAATAAAGTATTCTGGATGTGCACAGACTTTTAAAGTATATATTTTGCTAAAAATTACATCAGAGAACTAGTGATAAAAAGAGTATCTTCAGATGTACCTCTTACTCTCAGAAATGTAAATCAATTAATAGTTTCCTGCAGATGAGGTTTCAAATTTAAGACATGCTTCTATATTGCCTGTACATGGTCAGTTTTATTGAATTAAGTGCATTAGGAAAAAAAACTTTCACCACAAAGGTGGCCAAACAACCAAGCCAGGGCCCAAGAAATTGTACATGCTCTGTCCTGAACATATTCCAAACCTGACTTCACAGAGCCCTTCATAACCCCATCTAAGTTATCTCTCATTTGAGAATGGGGCTGGACTACAGAACTTTGGAGGTCTCAAGTAACCTAAATTACTTGGACTCCGAGTTAAAAAACAAGCCTGTCCCTGAGGAAAGCATATACTTTGGCATCATAAGCACAGATGCTACTTCACTGACCACAACTGTAACAGAAAAATGTTACCAGAAAAAAACCCCAATTTTCTCTTCAGAAGCAGAAAGGTTAAAACAAACATTAAAAAAGTTCTTCCGCAACCACTTTCTTGCAATTCTTGACTTTAAGAAGCTACTAAGTTCCCTACAAAGACAAAGGCATGTGCTCATAAACGTCACATAAACTAACTTCTGATATTCCCCCTAAATATCTCCTCAGCGGGCAATTTCTTAGAATTTAAATCAGGAGTTACAGGGCACTGCCCCCCAGTTAAAGTTATGTAGATAGGTTATGTAAGAGCTTATGAAGAAGGCAGATGTAACCAAAGATCCCTCAAAGTCAGGGGTAACTACAATATACAATGATATAAACAAGCATACATAAATTAAACAAACTAGAACAAAATAATTATGAGTAAATAACTGAAGTATTAGAGAATAATCCCTACCTGTGCCACCCCGGCCTGGGCTGTCGACTGACCCATGCCCACATTGTTCACATTCATAGTCCCACTGGATGCTGGAAACTGATTCTGGGCCAGGAACTGGTTCTGGGTAGGAGCCTGACCCATCATGTTGTTGGAATGAGCTCCCATCATGTTCTGCGGCTGAGGCATTCGGGAAGGAGACATTGCCATCTAAAAATCAGCACCCAAATTAAACATATTGCCATTCAGTATTATTGTAGCTAGACAAAGGAAAATACCCTCAATGTAACTGACCAAAAGATAGGACAAAAAAATAAAAGGAAAACTGGCTTCATTAAACCAAATGGAAGTGGGCATATGCATATAGCTTCCGCGTTTGTTCCACATTATTCATAAGGAAGTTAGCTTTTAACAAGTAATATTCAAAACTCTAAGAGTGTTCAAATTCTGTTTTGTTTTCTCTGAGCTAAGGGATATAATCCAGTGAAACTGAAAATGTTCTTGTTTTTCTAAAGAATAAAAACATGTTTTTGTGGAGGAATAAAGTAGGTATGTATACTGCAAAGACAGTTTCTGAAAGAACTATGCTCTTCCACACTGTTGGAGATTATTGCATCTCTGGCAGCTACCTCTCTAAATACTTTTTTTTGTTAAGAACACTTAAATTTTGAAAACAAATGCCTCAATAAAAGCCTGACAGACTCAGTACGTTTCCATTAAATTATCCTACAATTTACAGTACTACTCCATGACATGGCCTTTTCAGAACAGTGTTAACACTGCTAAATGTAATCAACCAATTTTGAGAAGAACATGGTAACAAAAAGTACGAACCGCAGGAACGGCACTCATATTGTTCATTTGTACAGGATGGTTCATTGGAGAAGCTGCACGGGGTCCCATGGGTGCTTGTGGCATCTGTACATTCCCTATGGACATGGGGTTAAACTGATTCATTCCTGCAAATGCACCCCCAAAACAACTCATTAGAAACAAGTCATCAGAATTCATGTATATATACTATAAAATAAACATTTATTATTATTAAAGTTTGACTGCCCTACGCTTCATCTTTTTCTTTTAACTTTGTTCGAATTACTTGGCTTCAGAGACAAATCAGTATGCAAGAAGAATACCAGAATACTGGTATTTAGAAGAATACTGGTTAGGGTGAAATATAACTTTTGGTGGGTGAACAAAAAATAATGTGAAAGATGAAGAGTGTGGATGATCTACAAAGACAGGATGCCATTTGTAAATAATTCCTTGGGATGGTTTCTTAAAATCAGGCGTTTGCTTTGAAACAGCAATGTCTTACTCAAGCCTGACTGAAGTAGTTGAAGTAAATATGATAAAAATACATATTGTATATATGAAGGCAACTCCCAGGCTCAAATGAGGACAAGAACTAGTAATATGCTTAAATAGGTCTTGTGCTTTTTATACACAACATTTAACCCTTCCAAAAAACCCCAACCTTGTCTAACAGGAATAGAAGTGTAAATAAATAATTGTCAAGATATACTTGCTATCAACTTTTTCTCCTATCGAAATGAATTTTAAAAGGATGTAACTTCTCAAGGACACTCCAACACAAGTTTCAACTTGCTACTAACTCTGAACCGAGAAATAAAATAATTTGGGACACTTTTTTTGAGGAAGCTGAAGCACCTGAAAGTCAGATTTTTATTTTTTCAGAAGAAAAACCACCTGTGAGCCCACAACAGCCTAAATCAGTGGCAGCAAGCCATCTGTGCTATGAAGAAGCTACAAGGCTTTTTTAGATGCACTTTGCATCAGAAACAAAAAAATGATATAATTAGTTATATGGATTCTAGGATTAATGTGCTATGCTTCCAGCTACAGGTGTATTTTTTGGCTAATTAACTGATGAAAACATGCCAACAGCCTCCCCCTGCCGTTACAGTGTTTTAAATGAAATTATCCACACTATTCTTGCTTGAGTTCTGCTCTTTCTGAAAGGACTGAATTGCTTCCCAATCGCTAGCAAAGTATTGGGTACGTATTGCCAGTTCTTAAGACAAGACCCCACTGAGACAGTTCCTGCCACAGAGCAACAACAAAGAATGATGCTGAAAAAAAGAGAGACCCAGTAGTTTCCCCACCCCAACTTCAAAAGAAAAACAAAAGATCAGCTTTTCCCCCTAACGGTTATTTTGAACCCATGAATTGCAAGTAGGGAAGAAAACATAGATACCTTGAGAAACCTGCATACGACTTATAGGCACAGTTGGCATGGACATAGGCCCATCTGCAACACAACAGAAGAATGGTCAGCAAAAGACAATTTAAAGCAAGTACTCGAGCTTAGCATGAGAGCCCAGGGACACAACCTGCGCAGAGCAACAGCTGAAAGGCAGCAGTACCTCCTGCAGAAGCACTTACTGGGCGGCCTGACGGGCTGTGCCTGGCCCATGGCAGCAGCCACCTGGGGGATACCAGGGGGCTGAGGTCCTGCAGTCTGTAAGGCTGGCTGGTTCCCCAACATCCCTTGCTTATGGAGACGAGACCTCCGTTTCTCTTCTAGCTCCTTTTGGATCTTATAGATTTTCTCTGCTAATAAATGATAGTATTCATCCTAAAAGAGAAAAAAAAAAAATAGCACTCGGTGTATAAGCAAGCAGCAGCAGAATTCATGTAGTCCACCAGAATACTGTCACCTGGTGTTTTTTTTTTTGTTTTTAAATGCATACACCTGCCTACTTGAAAAAGAGAAATTTCTTTTCAGAATTTTGTTGAGACAGTTTCATCACTGCTTTAATGCAAAATAGGAAAAACAAAGTTTCCAGAAAACACATATGAGACTTGGCTTTATGGCTATCCTTCGTATCTACTCTGAGTAGATTAGCAGACAAAGGAGAAGACTGTAGGTTCTCTGTTGCTTCAACAAAAAACCAGGAAGCTGTGATTTAGTTTCTAAGTGTTAATGATTTTTAAACATTATTTTCATAATAAACATTTCCACTAATCCACAGACAAAAGAAAAAAATGTTCCCAGCAACGCAGTTACACTGAATAAACTTCAGGAGACAGACGTTAAGGACAGACCAATTTTTACATAGAGAAAGGAACCACTCCTTTCCTAGAGAGTCTGCCTACCCACACTCATTGCAGGGAATAAACAAAACCAAAACAAACCCCAAAGGAATGGAGGAAATCAGTGAGAAACAGTCCACAGGCACAGACAACTGAACACTACATCTGTACAAGATGAAAAATCCATTTTAGACAATCCACACTGACAACAGATCAAGTAAGACAGTCACAGTGCACAGCAAGGTAGACAATTTTGCTTGTGAGCAATGGCTGGACACATATTTGCCAAGTGCAGAAGATTACGCACCCATTACAGGCAAAACCCCCCCCCCCAAACCCTCAAGACTACATTTCTTTACTGGGGTCACCAATGTTCTTAAAACCCAGTGTTACATGGAGCAAAGGCTGAGTGATACTTGTCCCACGAACATTTTGTCTTCATGCAGTTCTCATCAAAGCTAGAATTTGTAGGATTGTGTTCATTTTAGAAAACTGAGATAGGTGTTCCTCACCAGCCTTGTTAAGAGAGTCCAGTGCTGCAATACAAAGCTGTGGTTTTAGGTCACTTCCCTCCTACAAATGTCTCAAAAATCCATCAGTGCAGACACTTTCTGCTGTCCAATTTAAAACCACCACAGCCCCTTCCCTCCTCCTGCTCAAGACACTTCACCGATAACTTCCAACTTGTAAATTTAATATTGTGCTACTTTCACCCTGCAAAGATTCCTGAAAAATTACATGTTCTCAAGGACCAACAACATCAAACTGCTTACAATGATGCCTCATACTAATCTGTTTTTCAATGTCAAAGTGGAACAGATGCTGCTCAAAAAGGAGGATGCAATTCCACATGGCATCGTTAATCCATTCTAAACTACTCCTTTCTTCCAAGTTTGCTGCTTGGAGCCAAATATGTTAGATGAATTCCCATAAAACAGACTTCTGGAAACGAGGCTCTGACAGCAGTTTTAAGGAGTGAAGAGAAGATAATCCTAGGTATTTGCCTGTCATGGAGGTCAGAAGACATTTAATTTTATAACCAGAAGTCTACTACACTCCTCCTTACTGACAAGGTACTTAGATGCCTATGTACTTCTATGAAGTTCTCGTTCTCTCGGAAGTTGTTCTCTAAAGCTGCCAGGGCGATCAAGGGTGATCACATACAAGTCTTCCCTGTTGAACAACTTCTCAGTAGCCACAAGCAGAATTTGATATTGTCACTGACCACTGCTAACACAGCAGCAGCATTACACGTATGGCCACTGCCTCTAGATAAATACATAAAACTTGTATTTCTTCTTCAGCTGTTCTGGGAGATGGTCCGAGAGGGCACTGTCTCACTGCATGACTATCACCCGAAACGCCACTAAATACTCTCTTTGAGTGAAGATGCTTTAAGAAAGTTTTAAAAGTATTATTTACACACACTTCCAGAAAGGAGAAAGTCAGCAAGGGAAACATCAAGAACTGCAAGCTGTGCTCCAATCTTCATGCGCACCAATCACACTTTCAGAAGGAATGCAAACAGGGCTGGGACAATGTTGTCTAGTTTTCATGAAGCTGAGGGAGGTGAATTAGCTTGGAGTGACATTAATCAGATGGCTTGGGACTATACAAACACTGTCACAGACAGAAAGCACGACTTTCCTCACCAAGAGAACAGTGAAATGACTCTCTGTGGTTTTCATTATGCTTATAAGATTTGTGACACTACTGTTCTTTAACATATGCTGAATAGCTGGACTGAAGCAACATACCCTACTATTGGCAGATTCATACATATCTCCTTCCACTTTCCTGGCATAAGCCACCAAGTTCTCCATGCGGCGATCCTTCAGTGCTGCTGGATCAGGAGTGGGGAAGATGGCCTGGACACTGCGAGAAGGGAGAAAGAATAAAGGAAAAATTCTTCAGAGAGAAAAAAAAAAATCAATACAGCTTTACGATATTAACCCTGGACATTCCCTTATACATCCAATACGTAAAAGCATACAAATTTTTTTTTAATGAAGATTAATATCGTAACTACTTGCCACAAGATTAAAGCAAATTCAACGATAAAAAACTGTGAAGTTTAATAGTATAGAGTCTAAATACTCACATACTACAACAGAGCAAATTTAGTAGCAATATAAACTAATTCCATGCCCACTCCTTCATGAGCATGAAGAATGAACTGAAGAGGAGGGTTAAAGGTAACAGCTCATCCTCAGTGGCCCAGCATCAAAAAACCACTGCCAAAAACTTTCTCAACAACTTTTCAGCTTAACAGCAGAACTACTGTATTGAAATTCTTTAAAAACCTTCAGGAAAAAATCTGCAGTCTTGGTGAATACTTACAGTTTATGCACTAAATGATTGCGCAGGTCCTGAGTGACATGTTCATGCCATGCTTTCCTTACCCCGGTACTAGAAGGAGGTGCAGCCGTGGGCATTGAGCTGAGGTTTCCCACATTGCCAGAATTTGTGCCATCATTCATTAGTGGGCTAAAATAAAATAAAAGAGACTGTTACAGAACAAGAATGCAGAGTTTTGTTTGACGCCTGAAGTAATTTTTGCGTAATTGCTTCATCACTTCCAGCTATTGCATCCAACATTCTCTAAGTGAAATTCTGATATCAACAAACTGCAATGCCTAAAGCAGCAAAGCTCAAGAGTTTACAAGACACATTATGAACAATAAAGAATCACAACTGTTAAGGTATCTGTACACTTAAAAATACAAAATAATCTTCATTTGGGAATTCCCTTAAAACTACCAAATATTCTGGGGCTCTCTAGGGGGACAAAGTGGTAGATATAGAATTGAAATAGCAAAGACGAGTGTAGCTATAGATGCAACTGATCATTTCCACACCAATACAGTTAGTTTTTAAAGCATGCTCTTTATTTATGTTCATAAGCATGTAAATAAATGTTTAACTGAGCAAGAACGAAAATGTGTGCATTACTTATTTGTCCCAAGGGATGTTGGAAGAGCAGTTTCAGAAATTAGACTAGCTTGCTGGTCTGTGGTTATTCCTCCTGCAGGAAGGTTCATCTGGTTGGCTCCTTTGGGACAAAATTAAACATCATTGGTACCCAGTTCACAATTTTGACAATAACAAGGCAAAACTACAGTTTACTGACCCAACCGGTTAACGAAAGAAAAAGCGTATCAGATAAGCACTTTTACGATAGTATGTGCTGTACTGCATATATGTAGCTACTTCTGGAATCAAGTTACTTTCAGCCTGAATTTTTTTTTTTTCTACAAAAAAAAGTCTATTAAAATTTAAACTCTTACGATCAGTTCAACAAGCTAAAAACACAGTAATACTACCTATTAAATTCCAGAAAGAAATTAGCATCTGAGACAGAATTGTCTGCTAGAACAGGTGAAATACTTGTTAAACCAATATCCTTCAGTAATTCTAAGCACCTCAGACAACAATAAGCTATGGACTAGATTTCAGAAGAAACTAAAACTGGTGCTATTTGGCAGAAGAGATCTATTTAAAGCTTTCCAATATTCAAACGTTAATGAATAGCAGTGTTTACAATTAGGGTAACTTTAAGTTAATAATCAACATGAACAGAAAGTCACTGCTCTGACCAAGTGAAATACTAAACTGTTTGTCCTAAAAATTAAGCAGTTCAGTTTGTTTTACCACCTTAGTTTCCGGGTATTTTTTCCACCTACCCAGTGCATTAATGGTCCTCATTTGCTGGTGAGCCTGAGGCTGCGCGGGCTGTTGGCCTTGTACCTGAGGCTGCAACTGCGTCTGAGGCTGGTTGCCATACGGCAGTCCAAGAGCAGCGTAGGCTCGCTGCATGGAGCTGGGGTCAATCGGATTAGGGTTACTTAGTGATGGAGTATTCTGCTGGCCTGTACCAACAGAACCGATGGAATTTTGGATTCCACCAGCTGGAGACCCTAAAAGGGCTATAAAAAAGAAAGGATAAGAGAAAACTGAAAATCAATGAGGACAAACAACAAAAGGTATCATGCCAAGAATCAACAGAACATGCATCTAGTTATGTGGTATACATTTTCCTGCCAAAGGACAAAACGACATCTGAGATGCCAAGTGGGGAAACTCAGCCTTTCATTCTACAGGACAGAAACAACCCTAGCAATTAATACATGCAGACTAAAGAGAAGTGTTGTAAATTTTGGGCAGATAAGCCCATAATTACTGTAATACACATGAAGTATAGGCTCCAATATAAAGCTAAACGGGATTTTCATGCTTGGGATAGTAGACTAAGAGGGGGAAATAAAATAATGAATTCCTCTACTTCCCTCTTTCCCATCAATCCCATTTTAGGTCAAAATATTTGGCTCCAGATCAGAGATCCTGAGTTCAGTAGAAATACTGTGTCCTTGGACACAAAGGTATTACTGAAGATCTGTTGGTAGAAATTTTCGTTCCGAGCAGTCACTAGATGAATCCTCTGAAGGCCAAATTACCCTAAAACCCAAGTTATTCAGAGATATGAAAAGCCCTGATGGGTTTCCGATTATACTGACAAAATCTAAAATAATTTGAAGAGTCAAATAGGGGATGAGCCTGCTATGGGTTTTGGTAAACAATTTAGATAATAACATTTAGGTATTTATTAACCTATACGACCACCACAACCAACCAACCTCTCTCAGCACACAGATGTATGGCAGAGTAATTTCCATTGGAGACAGAAAATGGAAACAACAGTGAAAAGAAGTTTTTACTAAACC
>Ga0181612_176860_pt1 | contig 45240 bp, 23 predicted proteins | sample HoacroProtozoa21_FD_119630 | JGI IMG/M metagenome (GOLD analysis project Ga0181612, IMG submission 119630) | Hoatzin crop microbial communities from Cojedes, Venezuel. Combined Assembly of Gp0051906, Gp0051904, Gp0051908
AACAGTGGCTGTGGGAGATGTCACAGAATGGTAGGGGTTGGAAGGGACCTCTGTGGGTCATCTAGTCCAACCCTCCAGCCGAAGCAGAGTGGCCTACAGCAGGCTGCATAGGAACTTGTCCAGGCAGGTCTTGAATATCTCCTGAGAAGCAGACTCCACAACCTCCCTTGGCCCCCTGTTCCAGTGCTCTGTCACCCTCAGAGGGAAGAAATTCTTCCGCATGTTCAGACGGAACTTCCTGTGCTTCAGTTTGTGCCCATTGCCCCTTGTCCTGTCACCGGGCACCACTGAAAAGAGTTTGGAATGAACTGTACTACAGAATAATCTACCACATCTGGCTCTCTGAACATGCATGAACATTCATTACAGACACGTTAATTGCTCCAAAAAGGACAACAATTGATTATATCCACCTGCTTCATTTCTTCTCCATCAGTAACTGTCTGGGTAACCAGCCAACTTCTGACTACAGAAATATATGTGCATGTGTTACTATCTTACCAGGTGATACTGGCAAGAATAACAAATGAGTTCGATTAACTAAGGGTCTCTTCAAAACATGCAGCTCAGGTTCGCATCTGCAGACAGAGTTCACACGCTTACTGAGCATCCTCTATGCAATACCAAGTAGACAGAAGGGGAACAACCAGCATGGAAGAAATTGGATCAATTTTAATACACAAATTATTAGGAGAATACTCTTATAAAATATCAGTCTACATCAGCAGATAATTAATCCAAGTTTAGTTTTGTATCCAAGGACGAGCATCCTTCTATTACTTTGTTGTTCCTCAGCCCGTTTGTGTTTAGGTGTCAGCACCCCAGACTCCCAGCACACCTTCAGACCTGGCTCCAGACACCTCTGGACACCTCTACTGACTCCCACCCTACCACAGAGGACACCCAGCTTTAGCCGCTGTTGTCTGTCACTTCAGAAAAAGGTGTTTAATTCTCTTGTGATACTCCCTGTCATTGATACCCATTCCTACATTGCCTCTCCCCACTGAGTCTTCCCAACAGTACAGGATCTTAAGAGACAACTTCAGTACCACATAGGGTATCTGAAGCATAGTCCTTGTTGCAACAGATGTACTCCATGGTGCAAAATCCTTTCCTTCTGCCACCCAATAGTTTTTCATTTAAGGTCTACTACACAGCTAGTCTTGAATTAGCATACAGTTCTGGTTGACTTCTAATAGACTGGGATGAACCCTGGGTAGGTATCTTACACACAGTTGATTATCCCTGATGATGCACTCCTCCTTGGTCACCACCCAGTGGTACCAGAGACCTACTCCTCCTGATGAATTTATGTCCACAGGGAGTTCAGATTAAACAATTTTCTTCATGCTGTTCATTCACAGACTGAAGTAGAAAGCTCCTTATAATCTACAGGAGCACATGGCTCATAAGTATATACTGTTCATGCCACCATGCAGCATTAGATGTGGAAATTTATGGGTAACAAAAAAAAAAAAATCCTGTGGTGGTTCAGATTTACAGGGGAAAAAAAACCAAAGTATGATTTTGCCTGCAATCAGCCTAAGGAAAAACTTCCTAAGCTCTTCAATATGGGCTGCAGTTCTGCTTCATTATGAATTATGAGGCTGGTAAATCCCTAGTACCTTTAGCAAAGTCAGAATTATACATGTGATTAAATCAAACGTTAAAAAGAAAAAGATCTGAAGAGCTCATATCTCATTCTCGCAGGACCATCCCTATCCAATAGCACCAGAATAAAAGAAAACATCTTTCTGTACTCTGCAGAGGGAAACACAGGCAGAACACCTAACTGGTGCAATCATTTCGAGTATATGTGAAACTATCATAGATTACATTTTCTAATTAAGAATGCATACATATTTTAGCTCTTCCACCTTTATGCTGTCATTTCTTACTTCTTTCCCTAGTATTCTTTGGGAATTATGTCCCAATTAATGAGGATTAAGACCATCCATTCACGCTGCAGGAATACAACATATGAAACACCACCCTTTTCAGATGCAGATGAATTCGACAAATATTCAGAGCACCTGAACATAGCTTGATACAGAGGTAGTAGCATTTTTTATTTTCTTAAGACCAAGATACAAATATTTTAATAAAGAGCCTTCAAAAGCCCACACAAGCCTTGCAGACTTACCCTTTGACTGAGGCTAAGAACAAGTTAGCAAACAGTGGGAATCTAAACGCTTCTCCCTCTTTCCCAGTGACACGAAAGTATTTGCTGTAATCACCAACTTCTGTGAAGCTCCGCTGTACTAGTTTCCAAAAAAAATATTTGAACAAACAAACACATTCATACAAGGGATGTGACTGTAATGAAATGATTCCACTGCATTTTGGAAACTTAGGGTGATTAGAAACTTGCAGTGTTTCCCCAGAGAGATTTCTGCCATTTTGTGCGATGTCACCCACTCCAACAGCTTGCTTTTTCCTCTTGAGAATTATTTTTGAAATCCCCAGGAGTGGTCCTGTGACTGGCACTGATTTCTGATCGGCAGGATGATAAACCAGAGGCTCAGAAATTATCCCAGCCTTCCTTTCTGTTAGCACTAATCAAGAAATGTCTCCCTCCCCAACTACCTTGTGTAGGGTTTTGTGCTTCCCGACACCTCTTTGTATTTTTTACCTCTGGTGCCAGAATTACCACCCTTGCCCTTGATTTCCCACGCTCAGTTAAACAGCCTATAAAATTGCTGCAAGAAACCAAGTGCTGCTTTTCACACAGCCATAAGACAGTCTCCCTTTACTGAACATATTCTGTGTACAGCATCCCTACCAGCCTCCAAAAGAGAGAGATGATGATGGGATCACCAAAATGCCGAGAAGTTCCTCTGGGCATAGACTAAAAAGAGGGCAGGAGTGGGGAGGCTCTGATATCAGAGAGCACATCACATATTAAAAAGTAAGTTTTCGGCAGCGCATTGCGAGGCTGAGCACCAGGCGGAGAAGGGGAGCACGCAACCACATGGTATATTCCTGCCTCTGCCTCTCGTCTCTTTTGGTCCCTCTCTCTGGCTTTTTCTCCCCCCTCCTCTCCCCGGCGCTGCCTTCCCCTCTCCCCCTGCCGCAGGCTGCAGAATGGGACACGCTTGCTCCCCAGCCAGCCGGCAGCTGTCACACAGCGGAGGCAGCCAGCAGCCGGTGCGAAGAGTGAGCCCACTCTGTCATTTAGGATGACTCACTGGAACCTGGCATTAATTTCTCTTTTTCTGGTAGGGGACGGAGAACAACCAAAAAGCTACACTGGACTAGACCAAGGTAAGAGATTTTAAAGTCCTTTCTACCCTAAAGCCACTCAATGCTTTGAGGGTGCCAAGCTGTGCACAAAAGCTGCCACTGGAACTAATTTGGTGGGTGTCGGAACACCTGGCGTTACATGCCACCAGTGTGCCTTGCTGGTTTTAACCCTGCATGTGCCACACAGCTACGCCCGGGGAGCAGGAGAGACGGCAGGTCAAAAATGACAGCCTGCTGACTGCATTTTCTCCCCTTAATGCAACTTTTACAGCAGCGCTACCACCTGCTCCTGTGAATACGGGAAGCTTCTCAGTACTGCTAAATGGTCAGGCTTTTGTGTTCTGCCACTGGGAATACAGTGTATCAGGCGTCTGTCATGGACTCCGGGCGGTTTCATTCCCACGGCAGTTGTTTCATCACTTTAATGAGTTGAAATTCCACAGTCCACAGAAACGCTTCCCTGTCATTTCCCCTCCCTCTGAGGGATTCTCGTAGGATCTTACAGATACGATCCATTTTCAGGCTTTTCAAAAGTAGTGCTCGCTGAAAGCACCAGAACAAGTCTGTTGAGGCACAGGCAGCACAGCACTACATATCCTGTCCGCATTTCTCTGTGCTTTTTCTACTGCAAATCAAAAATTCAGTGTTGCAGGAGGGTTTTTGCAAGGACGGTACATGTCTCTGGCACAGCAATTTAAAGGGAGAAGATTATTCTCCCAGTTCTGAAATCCTGGCAAAATTCCCTTCTTCCATTTTCTGAGGAGATACAGTATTTCAAGCAGAGTTATCTAAGCAGGTTTCTGCTGGGGCTGATTGACAGTTTTTAGTTGTGATTTTAATGAAAAGATTTCTCTGGACGTCTACAGCTTCATTTCTGCCAATCCAATGCTTCTTACCAAATGGCTTATTTCAGAGGGTGACACCTTTAGTATTAACCCAGCATATGCTTTTCTAAATCTAGAAACAGACTCTCAGACTAGCTAGTGCACATTGCAGAACCGCACAATTTTACCTTTGGATCTTTAATGGTCTAACTGCAGTGAAGACACTTGGTTTGGTTTGCATGTTCTCTGTGCTGTGGAAAGTGTTGCAACTGTAACTGGATGTACCTATGCTTCTTACACATTACACAGTATTTTTTCCACAATGTATTACACGTTCTATTTGTTCAGACCTCTTGTGTACTGGCAATCAGTTTATTAAGAGTTGACTTTTAAACCCACAAAGAATGGCCCTGGCAGCATTGAACGGAGATTCCTTTTCATAGCAAAGACGATGACAGGTCCCACATTGATCACGCCTACGGAGATGACCAAACAGGTATCAGCAGTTACTGCTGAACATCATTCAGCTTCCAGGTAGTCACCAAGACCCACAGTCTGCTGACCCAGCGTGAATATTTTTGGAATGAACTCAATGATGGCAGTAATAGATGCTCCCTTTAGTTACTCCCTCTTCGTGCAACCGTTTAAACAGATTAGGGGAAAACACATTCTTATTTCAGAGAACTTAAAGTGCTTTGGTACAGATCTTCAGGAAGAGGTAGGGCAACAGCTTGACATATCAGCATGAATTTTACCTCATTTTCCATCAAAATATGATACATTTTCCACTTCATTGAAGTGGAAAAGGTTTACCAGCATTATGTTTTTAATTTACCTTTTTTGTTAGCATTTAGATATGATACCCAACTGCAAGGGTATCAGGTATTTTCCGGGGAAAGTAACTCTAAACTGCAATTTAGACAACAGATCATTGCGATTCTGTCCTTAAGCACTTGAAAATATTCATGCTACTTGTTTTTAAATTAGTAGCTATTTTTTGTATACGAGCTCTTAGTCACTTGCTACTGTAGCACATGCCATAATCTCTGGGGACTGAACAGCTGTTTTTGAGCCTGTCTAACTAATGTCTAGAATACAAAATTATCCTGTTCACAAGTTGGGTTCTTCTGTTCTATTCTTCTCTCTTCAGAGACATCAATATATTATAATTTTTCATCACTATGGCTCTTTTCAGGTGGAATCTGTGTCCATTTAAATGCAGACAATCTACTGTGATAACAGTTTATTGTAACTAGGCAACAAGAGCTAAAAAAAAAATCAAGTTACATCCATCATGTATACAAACCTTATACTGCCCCACTCTCAGCAAATTAAACCCTTGAGATAAATGACATTCTAGACTTGTGGACCATTAGCTGGGCTCGCCGGTTGTCCTAATTACAGAAGTCAAAGACTGCAAGAAGCAGCTGCAAAGTCAGCACATGTCCAAGGAGCTGTTTCTAAAGCAGAAACATATGCTTTAATTTGAGGCTTCTTTGTTGCAACATGGAGTGTTAAGGAAAAGTATTGCATTTAATATCACTGTCGGAAAAACGGTCTGGCTGCGCTCCAGGTGAGAAGACTTGTATGCGTTGTATGGGGTTGTCGCTGGCCTGTCTCTGAAGCGTCATTTCTGGCATAATATTTTCACTAAAATAAACAAACAAGCACTTCCAATGCTGTTTAGCTATGATCAGGCTCTTGGGTCATTGTCTTACTGGTGAGCTGGGAAGATGGCAAGAGGGAAAATAGTTGCACTGCTAGAGAGCATCTAGCACAGGACTACTGACTGTCCTACCTACCTTACTCCAAATACAGAATCCACTATCAATTCAACTTCATGTGCAAGGGGCAGAAGACATATAGCTGCTACACTGGAATCAGTAGGACACAGTTTTACACAACAGGAACATACCAGCTCTTGATAATAACCTCTAGAAAGGTATCAAATTCATCCCAACTACTCAATAAACCACACTCTCCTGTACACAGGCATTCAAAGATGGGTAAAATTTCATTCTCCATTGCAAAAACCACACTTTGCCACTTTCGTGGTTCACTGTTAATGTCACTGTAACTCAGGCAGCTGTAGCTCTAGTCATTGCACACTGAACAGAATCAAGATTACCTCCTTCTCGTTGCGTAGTACTTTGTTAAAAGGTAAACAAAGAGTACCTATAGGTAAATTTTTGAATAGTTCTCTTAATCACCATTAAAATGGTATTTTAAGTTGAACTACACGCACGCACTAGTTTTAGAGCAGGGGACATTTCACACACTTGCTATATTGCTTTCAAGGAACGGCTTGTAACATAGTCTCACCAGTTAAGATCAAGCTACTCTGTCTAAGATCGAGGATGTTCATAAGGATGAAAGGCATGTATGGTATGTAAAAGAGGCATCCAACACTTACGATTAGACATTACCTTTTGATGAGAGCTTTTTGCTTTCCTCAGAGTAAAGAAGTCTTGGTTTCAAACATCCTGTAAATTGGGGATGAATTAATCTGTTGGAGAGGTACTGTTGCTTTCTTTGCCTTCAATTGAAGCCTGTAGCCACACACTACTTGAAACCATATAGCAAAGGATGAATTCCCATGCTGCAGAGATACTGGAATGTTACAGGACAAGACCAATGCATCAAGATGTACACAGGCACAAACAAAGTGTGTGGTGGAAACAGTGAGACACATAACTCTGTTACAAAATTCTTTCTGTCTTTTGCAATGAAAAGACTCACATTTTTTTCTAGGTCCTGTCATTAAATTTAAAAAGATAAAACACTCAAAAATCATATGAACTTGTGCGATGTGTGTACATACATGTGCACGTATGGCAACATAACAGTTCCAGATGCTAAAGAAGCAAAAAACTACCCCCAAAACAGAAATACAACTGCAGCTTCACAAATCACATCTGATCATCTTTGAGGCAAGGTTGTAGGCAGAAATAATGAATTTAAATAGGCATCCTCACATGATTAAAAAATAACACGGAAGCTTTGAGCAGACCAGTCTTTCTTCAGTTCCTAAAGCAGATGCAACTCTGCCTTGCTTACAGCCACTTCCTCACAACTTTACCAACACCACTATATCATGTCTACTATACTGAACATGTAGTAAACTAGAAATTGTCCCAAAAAATTCCAGGACACAGTTCAGGTCATAAAACGGGTAAGACCCTGCCATGCCAGGACACCGTTTGGTTTCCTTCCTGGGGACACCACTGCAATGCCATGTCCCACCAGGAGGCAGAACCGCACGTACCCCATGTACTGCCCTTCGAGACCAGTACACAACAGAACTGGGAACTGAAAAAAAGTATTAGGCTAAAAAAAGACCACCTCTGTGTTACCAGGGACTGCAGAAAGCATCTACTATGTTACAGTCATTAGCTTTACTATAGCTGGTAACTGATTTGAAAGGAAAGGGAACAATACAGAAAGCCTTGCACTTCTAAGAAAGCCAAATAATTCTACAGCTAGTTTCTCACCAGGGACATGGAAGAAAGAGTTAATTAAAACTGTTACCTGTGGTCTGAAATATTAACCTGACAGTCATGTTTATCTTTTGTGAAACAGCTTTAATGATGCTATTTATGCCTTTACATTTTTCTCATTGTTTTGCTCACTGTCCTCTGTTGCCACTAGTATTATTACACTTTCAGCATTAGTAATAAAACAATTACTGAGCCTCTCTGCTGTTTAATGGGTTTGAAACCTCAGGAACTGAAAATAATGAAGTTGGATATTTGTGCTTGCATTGAAGTTTTATATTTGATGAAAAAAAGAAAAAAACTAACAGAAGGATCCATAAATATTAAAGCCAAATGGGCCCAGTGAATAATTGAGTCTGACTTCCAGCATACCACAGTAACCTTATAATTTCATCCAATTTTACCTGTGTCAAGCCTAGTATCTTGTATAGATAAGTCCATTGTTACAAAAATAGTTTCAGATCTTGAAAATGATAACCAGGCTGCAAGCACAGGACTTTATGACTGCTGATCACGACAGAGTGGGAACATTCCCTTCTGCTCCCTGCACATAACTCAAACCAGCAAACCTAAAGCCCACTACCTTGCAACATGCTCACCCTGTCTAAGCAGAGCAATTTAATCTCAAAATGCATTTCTCACAGAAAGCTAAAAGAAAAAAGAGAGGGAAAGTGATTAGAGAACATGAGCTAGAATTCAATACAGAAGACAGGCACATCTAACACTGGTTATTAAAAAAAAACACGTTATTAATAACTCAAGAAGACTCAGGAGAATTGCAACAACTTCACACTATTACTTTTCATTTTTTTCCTGCCTGAATAATGTACTTTTTCTTCCACATGTTGTTCCTAGATGCCATAATGGGGAAGGAGGAAAAGATGCTAGGTTTAACATTAATCAAAAGTTTATCAGTGCTGCACCTCAAAAGATAAACCTAAAAGTTAATATCCCTTTCTTGAAAAGGGAGCGTTAAAGGTTCTCTCAAGCCAAATGCATACATAACATAAAGGATTAAAAAATGCAAGGATGGCTTTTATACAGTGGGAGAGAGCAGGACCAGGAGAGACTAATATCCCTGTGCAGTATTTATGGTAGGATTTACTGACAGTGAAAACTCCTCAGTTCCCTCAGCCATTCTCTGTGCTCCTTACTGCCGCCTGAAAAATCTGTTTGCAGCATTGCTTCCACTAATGGATAAAATGAACACAGCTGAAGGAGAAAATGAAGGAAAGAAATGAGAGGGAAGGAAAAGGGGAAAAGAAAAAATATTTGCTCCCCTCCTTTACTCTCAAGGTTTTCCACAATTGTAATGGATTTAGGGAAGAACCAGTAAGGAAATAAAAATTAAGATACAAATGAATACAAAAGAAAAATGAAACAAATATGAAATATGAATGGAATGAAATAAAGTGGCAAATAGAATATGTAGGTGACGTTACAGATGTCATCTCCCCCAAACCTAAGGTTGTTCTATGGTCGGTATTGTGGGCAGGAACTAAAACTTCAGTCTTTAGCTCCAAACCTGCCAAGGCACCTGCTCCTGCAGCCCACAGTACTTGTGCCATGGAAGCAGGGGTGATAGCTGCTGAGGGGAGTGTGGGCATAGCGGTTGGTGGTGTTAGAGATCAAATATCAGAGCAAAAGGTGGTTGTCACTATGACAATAGTTTATAGTACATTACAAAATCAATTCGACATCTTTCATAGTCTTGTGGATCATGGATTCTGAAGCACTGCAGCACCTGCGAATTTTCTCTGATTTGGAACATGAATTCTAAACCTTCTGTTGGGCAGATCAGTATTCATAAATTGTCAAGACAGCAGAATCCACGCTGCCTTTTAGTCTCTCGCTGCCTGTATAAGAGGGTGGGCATCCAGAAGGAGTGGAGTCTTGTAGATGGTGGAGGTGAAAAGAAAAGGCCTAGAAACAACCACTGGAATACAAAGAACATGGTGCCAACACCTCCTTAAAAATACTGAAATAGTAGAGATCTGTAGTCTGCTGAAGAAAGAAATAATGAAGGGAAGAAATGTGGGTGCTAGTATATCACTAACATAAAAATTGAAAGTTGTAGAACTGAAGTAGGGATCTGATTTTCACCTGTTGTGACTCAGAACCATGCTAAATCATGCCAATCTTTTTTCACTGAACATCTTAGATATGCCAGAGCCAAGTCTTCTATGCCACTTAACATGCTGGGGATGGGAAATTCTGTGATATTACCTGAGCATTTTAAGTAAGGAAAAGCAGAAAATAAAAAATTATAGAATAACAAAGCAATACATCTTATTTAATCTATCATCAATCTATAGTTGCTAAATAACAGCATTGTTTTTATCCTCAGATCTGTAGCATTAACACACAATAAATAATATCCCATTCATATACTGCTTCTTGATCTGTTTTGACAGCCAGAAAATTGTTCCTCTGCCTGAACTTAGGAAACAATTCATTTTCTGAGGTGAAAATGTAAATACAACAAGACACAGCAGAAATAGCCCAGTTCTCCTCTGGTAAATGTGACTATTCGTGGTACAGATGTTCAGCCCCCATTCAGAAACCTACAATTACACACATTTCTATAAGTACTAAAGTGCTTAGGGGGTAGGGCCTAATATTTCTAAAAAAAATTATTACTAACTGTTATGACAGCATGAGTGGGACAGGCACAGAAAATAAGAATAAACTAACTTTTTAAAATTGTGGATGGTATAAGAATTGTCCCAGAAAGGGGGTGGAAGAAGTGAGGAAACAGAGTTTAAGGAGCCCTCCTCTAGAATGGAGTCCACTGTCCTGCAAGTGGTGTGTCAGCCTTCTGCAATCAGTCTTGTGTAATGATATTTCACATAAATACAGTGCTTTCGTCACCCACCCCTTGCTTCTGATCATTGCTTATGGTCTGACTCAAAACTGCCAGCTCTTACCTAGGCCTCTGTGAATACAAATAACCAAATGTCTCCAGTAAGCCAGGCAACAGCTGACTCCAGGGTCTTAAAGATCAATAAATTCTTTATAAAAATCAATATATTTGTAACTAGCTAGTAAAAGCTTCTAGCCTAAAAATGTGCTTCAATGGACAACCCTACACGGCTTTTTTCCAAGTGGCATGAATTTTAACAATGCTCACACTTGTCAGTTTTCAAATTGTCAGAAGGCCTTTTATAAGGGATGGGGAATTCTGAAGATTAATTCTGCTCCTTTCCAGGAAGCCACCACTTCATCATCCCCTATTCATAGCTTAGCAGACAATGGATACTATTCAACTGCCACAACTTGGGTACATTAAAACAGGAAAAGCGTGTAAGTCGTAGCCGAACAACGGCATTTCGCCGTGTCAAAGGGAAGCAGGCATGCTGTTGTGCTTAGCTTCCCTGAGATTGCTTGCTTTCTTTCGTTCTTTCAGCTCAGTCTGTTCTCCAGCTGCTGCTGTAAGAATAATCACTGTTTTTAAAAGTAAAGCGATTGTCTGTGATCCAAGAAAAATGGTTGAAGACATATCCTCCCATTTGTATAAATGTTTGTGCAATAAATAAGGAGGTGAGTGAACGAAATCACTTGCCTTTCCTAGAAACCATTTGTTTAGTTACCTATGATGTATTTAATTTATTATTTATAGGCCTAAACTTTCACATCATAATAAGAGATACTCAAGCAGGCATTCAGGCATTCATACTAGCATTCAAAATAAGCATGATTGGGAAAAGTATTTGATTGAAAGGAATTCAGATAATTTGATTTCCCTTTTGTGCTCCATCCCTTACAGTGACTACAAGAAGCAAAAAACCACAATAACTGCTGCCTAAACAAAACCTTAAAGGCGAGGTTACAGCAGGGTACATCTCATGCAAGCAAGAAGAGCCTACATGAAAATAACTGCAAGTGTTGTCTTTGGTTAAGGTTTTTAGCATCCAAGGCAAGCCTCAGATATTCCCTTGTAAGAGGGGCTTGCAGAAGACAGGCTAGGGAGTAATACGGGCCCCACAGGAACTTAGTTTCCTAAAATTAGGTCAGCACTGGTATAAAATTAGATTCAATGTTCTGCTGACCAAACCGAAAAGAGGAGTGATTTTTAATCATGAATTCTTGAGAGTAATGATGTATCTTGCTGGAAGTCACCAAGTAAGGGCCACAAACTTGCACTGTGGTTAGCTCCTGCTTCTTGCTAACTTCTGCTAACACTCATTTGAAGCCCAAGCACAAATAAGAACTTATAGATTAACTGTGAGGGCCAAATTGTTTAAAGTCAAAACATGCAGCACTATTTAGACAAGTGATTACACTCTGTACTTAAAGGGCATTCAGTATAAGCCTTAGTTATCTACTGCAATTAATTTCTCAAATTGCCAGATAAAATTGCTTTTGTTTGGGGGGGGGAGGAACTGAAAAAAAGAAGATAACAACACACAAAACAAAACCTACTTCAAATCATCTAAACATTCAAAATACATTGGTAAAGTGGAGAGTGTAATTATAAAAAAGTGCGGTGTAACAACCTTGGAACATACTAAACAACGATCTTGAACAATCATTTCCTAAAATCAGTTCAAACCATCACTGTTACTGCATTACAATGCAGTATCTCTGAGGCTTAGAAACTAAACTCCAGGGAGAAGGAAATGTTGCTTTCTAGTAATGAACAAACTGACCTTGACTTCAGGAATCAGCTGAGCAAAAGGACTAGATTTGAGCTGTGAGAAAGGAGGCTCTTCAATAAACCCTCACTCTTTATTAGCTTCTCAGTATTGCAGGACTATTTCAAAATATTTTATTATAAACTTGTTTGAACAACAGTAAGTATCACTCTGAATTGCAGTAAACTGTATACCTATCGACCCCACTGTTCAGTCTCACTACGGTCACATCCCCTGTGGATCCCTCCACCGACCAAGGGAGATCCTCCTGGCTGCAGCCAGCATATGCAGCAATTCAGACGGAAGTCCAGAGGAACAGCTACTGCACAAACGCTCCAGGAGAGCGCTTTTGAGGATTGCGCCAATGTGTAAGGATGTTGGAAACTGCCTAGAAGGCTCTAAACTAGATTTTGACAACTCCAGGGCAGAATTTCACTGTGTACCTGGGGAGTAGGCAAATTAGGGCAACACAAGATTTTGCTGGTTTGCAGACACAGTGGTTCATGGTTAATAAAGGAGAGGTTGGGAAGTAAGCTCCTGGGATACTGGGCTGGAGCAAGTTGGGGTGGAGATTTTTAATACTGTTGTGAAGATTGTTTACCTGGAGCTGAAAATTGCAAGGAATATCACTCCCTCATTTGCACAGCTTGTACAGCACATCAGAAGGAGGTTTATGAACACCAGTGTGGGAAGCACTAATGAGATACCTAACAACGGTGCTTTGAAGAGATCTGCCTTTTTGTAACTAGAGAAACACGTACCTTCTTTTTACATGACCACTGACTAGGAACTTTGTTCCCAGCCAGTTCTCTGCTGGGATGCAGACTTATGGAGGAACTAAGCTAGCCTGAAGTTTTACCATACAACTTAAAATCTGAATGAATAATCGCATTACTTTCCTTAGGGCTCTCCAGGAGTGGTACAATTGGCACTTGCAATGCTGATGCCTTTAAGCTACTGCAATAAACTTCTTGTGCAGGCTTACACCCTGCTGCGCTCCAAATAGCATCTGTGAAACCAGGAACAAGCATTTACTGATAGAGGGGACTCTGAGTGACAGCGGATGTCAAAACCAACCCGTACAATGAAGCAGCACTTCCAGGAATAGCATCCGATATGTATGTGCATTTATTGCACATGTGGCAGTCTTAATGAGTAACGAATTGCTAATGCGCACGCTGTTTTGTGACAAACCGCTGGGAAGCATATTGTTCTTGTACGTGCTGGAGATCTGAAGTGCCAGTTGTGCTGATTTTCTAAAACTTCTTGGATGAAGAGCTTGCCAATCTGCATGTGGTATTTTGTGGCTGGTTGATTTTATAGATTGTTCTAGGTAAGAAGTGTCTGCCTTGCTGAATCCAATATAAATTCTAATCAAACTCTAGTTGCTTGCTAATTTGGAGACACAGGGTGCCACTTTATTGGTTTCTGTAGGCTGCGTACTCCCCCTATATATAAAGAGTTCAGAGAAACCTTTTGACATACCTGTTTCTTTCCAGAAGAGTGGACCTACACAAGTTTCTAACTGCAAACCTTGTGGTTGTATACAAGAAATAATTTAAGAACAGTGCAGCTAATTGATATAGGTTCATATTTTTGTAACTTTCTAACATGATAGCAACTGGGAAAACAAAGTTCAAACTGAAAACAACTTGTAAACTGAAACACAACACAAAATCCAAGCGTGACAAAAATCAGAATATTACTTGTCATACAGACTGCTGACCAGGTCCTGGATACTCACAGACAGCCCTGTCCCACAAGCAGTCATCAAATGCTGCAAAAGACATGCGAATCTGTGCCTAACCCTCCAAGGAACTGTGGAACTGAATAAGGATTTGCAGGCGGTTCTGTTTCAGTATCGTGCTCAACAAAGAATACTCTGTGGGTTCCTGGGTCTGCTCCCTTTCTGTAATCTCCACTCCTCTATAATCTCATTGTGTAAGTCAACAAAAGCAGCTTCTGTGCCCCTTTTCGCAGTATGCTAACAGTAACTACATGAATCTAGTCAATCTCTGAAAGTCATTCTCCACAGGATAATTTCCTTTTGCCATCTGATGCAGCATCTCTGTGCCCAGGCTCATTTGCAGGTGTCTGGCCCTCAAATCTTGCAATAACTACACACGGAAAAAGATATTTTAATTCAGTTTCTAGACTAAGAATTATTCTCTCTATTTGGTCTGCACGTGACAAGCCCGTACATTCTTTCAAATTCAGGGTTTTATCCTCTTGCATTTGCAAGTTTGTAAAAAACTGACAGGAACTTTAGCATTTTTTTTGTGAGTGTTTTAATTCTTGCTACTTATTGCTGGATGGCACATTATATGTCAAAAGACGAATAGAGACAATTAGCTTCTCTGATGTATTTTGTTTGCTTGTTTGTATTTGTTATTGTTTTTAAGGTAGGCTACCCACTGATGGGACACACATTCTGGAGCTTCTGAAGTAGAAAAAAGCAGTTGCAATCCAGGACAATGAAGATTTTTGAAAAAGTGGAGACCATGCAACACATAAACAAATGGCTTATTTTTATGGCTAAGGCAGGGTTTGCTAACCAGCTTAACTAAGCAGCGGCATGAAAAGTTTGCCAGAATCACCTTCTGGTGAATCACAGTGGGTGGAAGGTCCAGAAGGAGTACTGACAAGTACTGAGAAGCTGCAAAGTCAGTGCTGCTTCAGAGACAGACACGGAATGGCTTCCTTTAGCATCTAGAGAACCAGTTCTGCTATCTAAAAAACCAAAAAAAAGGGTACCAAAAAAAAAAAAAAAAAAAAGAAAAAACATTTTAATGGCTGACAGTTTTAGTTATTTTTCTTAACACTGGATATTCAATAGCAGCCTTGCAATAAAAATGAAAAAACTCAGAAAACACTACTAAGAGCAATGGACTTATTTTGCTGGTAAGTCCTGTAGAAAGAAACAAGGAAAAGTCCTTGTGCTCATTAAAACTGACAGATATAGCTCATTAACAAGACTATACCACCTCATACAAAATTATAATTTCCTGAATTCCATTACTTTCCTTGAACTACAGTATATGAATCGTGAATATTTTACAGATCATGACAATATTTTAGAAACATTAGCTGATCTTCCCTGACAACTCCCATGAGACATGTGCCTCTGTATTTGAAATCATTTTAAAAAAAAGCCCAAGGGATTGAACAATAATTAGCATATTTCATATAGTTGTATATATATATTTCATATTTTTATATATATGGAAATTTAGTGAGGAAGGATGATGAGGCAATGTGATATGCCAGTCTTCCTTGCATAGGTCCCATTTTGTGCTCCCACAGATGGGCCATCTACCAGCATCTCCTTAGCATCTTCACTTAGACCGATAACAAAGGCACCTAGCACATATCGGGCTGAGGATCTGATAGCTCTTTTCTTATTTTTGAGGCAACACTGTAGACCCACAGGAAGCTTCATCATGGCACAGTGTCCAATACATTTTTAAAAGGTAATTAAAAAAATACCAAACCTCCCTATATGCAATGAATCATTAGGCTGTTCCTGTCGGTACAGCAGACTGCAACCATAGGACGACTTCATCTACTACATCCTTGGTACATCTTCATTATTCCCTCACCAAAGCAACCTTCAGATAAGCCACTCTCTGTCCCTTGGACTACTGAAATCCTTTGACCCTCAGAGCAACCCTTGAGAATCTTCACAGATGCTTAACTTCAAAACATCTTTTGAAATGGGAAACAGCTGGATAGGAGCAAAACAAATCCTGTATTTTCAACCAGAATTTTTTATTTCAACACCTTAAGCTAAATTCCCAGCTGAACTAGGGCAAGCTGATCCTATCAATTCCCCCGTCCAGACCTTGCTAGAAGCTGCTTTTCACCTGCTATACCCTTAGCCAGATCAGCAGTCTACTCCTTCCTTGTGTGTATGCCAATCAGAGGACCAGAGGAGTTGTACTTAGATGTTACATACGCCAAGATCTTCAAATGGATGCTCGTTAGAAATGCCCGTAAAAGACACATTTGCCTAAGAGACATCTTTTGAGACAGCTCCTAGGAAGTCACCTAGACTTTGGCAGTTTACCCGTGATGCGGCAGGGTGACACCCACAGTAGGGACAGCACGGAGTTTCCCATGCAAACACACAGGTTGTGCCAGCCTCTGAGATCAACCGTAGATGTTTTTAGTAATTTGTACTAGGCCTCCAGCGAAGGACTGCAGGCTCCGAGAGGCTCCAATCCAGTGCTTTCAAATGGGGTTGTACTGTCTTGCCTATATTTTTCTTTAAAAGCACAGCTACAAAATGAAGTCATCAAGCTAATGTGTATTTTCTGGCTTTATCTAAGCACTTGTAACATGTGCATTGGCTATGATAAGCCAATTAGACTCTTTTGAGACCTGATACCATCTGTTGAAGAAATTGCTGGCAGTCCAGCAGGTAGCAGTCTCTCAGTCCCCCAGTGGGTTTCACATTTTACCACTTAGTACTCACAGTCACACTTCCCAGTGCCAGAATGGAAAAGAAAATGAAGAGAAAAGCTTCAGTCATTATCTGTTGTGAAAAGGGGCAGAAGAGACAAATGGTGCATTTGTGCACATGTAAAGTCGATTCTTGCATTTCCACACTCACTGTGCTTCTCATTTTACCTTGAAGAGATGTAGGTTTTCAGTTTCCATAGCAACCATATTAACAAACAGCAGCATAGACTTTATAGAAATGATGTGATTGTCAGGAGTTGGAGATAGTCTCAGAGGTTTTTATCTGCTTTTTTCCGCCCTAAAATACACGCTTCTTAGCTAATGTAAATACATCCCTTTTGTTTTTTCTTATTGCATACTTCTCATTTCATAACAGCAAAGGTTTCTGTTTAGGAGGATATACCTGTATCAACAGCCTCTAAATTTGATATACCTTATCTTCCATGCCTGAGGAAGGCATCACGTGATTGCAGCGTTCTTTAAAAGGCATATACTGATTTGCATTAATGCTCCTCTCAGTGTGCTAACTGGGGGACTATAAATACAGCTCCTGTCTTCAGGATTACTTATCATTTTTGCTCTGAAGGAAAGGAAAAATATAATCTTCTGAGACAGATGGGAAGGGGGAGAGAATGTTCTGTACATATTCAAAAATTAATGACGAATCTGTTAGTTCCTTTAAAATGTAAATGTTTATAAAGGCTAAATCATGCAGACTTACATGAACACTTCTACTGCATGGTTTTTGTAGTTCATATGCATTTCTTGAATAAATTACTGACAGTCCACTGGATTAAACATTAACTTTGCTGAACTTTCTTTCTAGATAGGGCAAAATCTAACGTCAGCAGAAGTATAATAGGAATAACAGTTTGCCCTTCTTCAGTTCCTTTCATCTTCATACTTCCTTCAAAGCACTTCAAACATCAGTCAAAACTACTAATTTTAAATACAGCCACATTTTAAGGATAAAGAAACTAAGACCTCATCTCAAAGGGGCAGGAAAAGTCTGGGGCATGATCAGCCATAGATCATAGTAAACGTGAAGAAGTGATTAACTATTCTCAACACCTAAGCATTTGCTCAGCTTTCTATCAGCCAAATAAGACAGGTGAAGTTTCCCAAACAATGTCATACAACAAGCAAAGAATTTATGGATCTATTTAAATACAACCACCGTGTGTGTGTACAGACACATACGAAAAAAAGAAAAATCTTAGCTGTCTGAAGGATTATTTTGAATTCACATCTCGTCTCCTTAGCTGAAGTAGTGACTCTTCTCCTGCACTAAATCTGCTTTCCACTTCACTTAGATATTACACTAGCTCAAAAAATGGTTTTCTTCGATACTCTTAATTAGCACCATGTCAAAAACTGTTCAACAGGAGTGCACTCTCATGACACGTGGCAGCCAGCATTCTAGAGCACTACAGTTATGCACTTCCACTCCACTTTCCATTCCTACCTCAGGAAGACGCTAGAATCCTGAGATAAAATTGTACAGAAGATTCTTACAGTAGGTAAATCAAATTAAATTATGCCTTGTTTTTCCTTATTTTGTATCAAAAAAAAATGTGCTTTCCATTTAGCTAAGACTATTATTGTCTGGAGAGAGGGTAAGGCACTACCCTTTCTACCTACAATTTCTTTTTACCTCTACAATAAATCCTGTTTCCACTGGGCATCTTTCATCCACATGTGGTGGGTCTGATAAAGTTAATAAGCCATAGATAAACTTGCCTTCAGCATTTTCCTCTTTTTTCCACAAACAGTGTGAAACCAAGTTGAAACAGGTGCTGCTAGGAAGACTTCTTTCTAAGTGTTTTCTGCTTCCCTCCCCTATTAACTTCCCAAGCCTCTCTAAAGGGTTAGAAAGATTAGCTTTAACATTTTGACAATTTTAGCAGCAAATATTCATTGCCAGTAAATGGCAAACCCACCACCAGGGCAAATTTTGTTCCTTTCTTTCTTCGCAAGCCATATAGCCTTATTAGGAGAAAGAGCTGCTTTTTTCAGCTACCTTCAAAGCTGCCTGAGCTCTTTATACCTTTCATATGTCTGTGGCAGGTAGTGCCTTGGAGAGCCTGCACCAGCCAACCAGGTTCTGCGCCTATATCCGTAGAGAGTTCTCTCCCAATGTATTCTAATTGTGCCTAAAACATTTATAGAACAGCTTCCATTTTAAAAATAGCTCACTAGCCTAAAATACCACAGAGCAGATTCATTTCACCTACCCCAGGCAGACCAGGTAGCAGTTTGACAGCTCTCAACACTACCACAATCTACATTTTCAGGATTGCTGTGAAGGAAAGAAAAATGTCCACTTAAACACTTCAGGGAGAATTTAGATAGATATATACTATGCTGTAACTGCACAGTAAGGGGCTATATTTAGACTCTAGAATTAAAAAAGACCAAGGGTGTAAAATCTATCAAATGGATCTTAAATATCCATTAGCTTATGCAGTATTGATTTTACATCTTATTAACAGGTTTCACAGACTAGCATTCTTCACTAGCATTACTGTAAGATTTTATTTAAATTGTCTTTGTTTAAAGAAATGGTCAATTTTCATAAAACATTTAATTGGAAAATGTTCAACTTTTTCCTGTCAAGAATGAATGTTGTGATTTAAAACCGAAGAGGCTCCACAATATCTAGTAGCCCAGGGTACTTATATGAGATAGGCAAGTCGCTATTTCAAAACTCCAAGAACCATTTCTCTGGGTTTCCTGGGAGTTCTTCTAGATGCTGCACAGGCTGGTTTGGAGAAGGGCTGAGATAATTTTGTGGTGGTATGGCTGAAAGTTTTTCCTTCTATTTACTTTAGACATATTGGTATTATAAGGCAAATGTCTGAAATAAAATCTCTCAAGGGCAAGGAGACCAGACACATTCAACATATGCAAGAAAGAGGGCTTGCTGCAGCTGATCTTTCTTCCATATTTGGCCGGTCACGTGCAGAAGATCTGACACCAAACTTACAAGCAAGACCTAAACACTCAGATTTCCAGAGTTCAAGCAGATTATCATACATTGAGTAAGTCGGATCCCTTGGCAGAAGAGCATCAAACCAAGCCAAACCATCAGAGGATCAAGACTCTGGTTTGACAAAAAGTTGTTCTTTAGATGTATACTCTGTCAGTACCACATAACACTGTGCAGAGATACCCCAACTAACCTGAGCATGCCAGCCAGCAAAGTAACAGACCTAACTACTAATTGCCTGCCCACTGCATCAAATCACATTCTAGATGAGAAGTCAGTTAATATAATTTTATTTTTAAATTGAGAAATACTGTTTTGATAATTAAGTAAAAGTGCACGTGTGGCATCTTTAAGGAATTTTTACTGTGCTTAAGAAAGTTGCCAGACTAATACAGCCATGGAAACTGAACCACTCCATTAAAGCAGAGACAAGTACAGCACGGGTAGCAGCAGTGCAAGCTGCCTCCGCAGCTCTGACAGCAGAATTACATTAATCACGGCTACGAGGGGACAGATTTAAGCATAAGGGTAGCACTGCGCATCTACACCTGTATGAAACTTGGCCTTGCCGAATGAGTGCCATGGAGTGCCAGCTGCGTGGTGTGGACACCTGTCCACACTTCGCCAGCCAGACCCGTCTGTTGATTGAACACAAAGAGCCAAACAGCTGTCTGATAGTAACAAATTTTTGTCATAATAACCAGAGAAGAAAAAAAAGATTCTTTATGCCATTTATAATCCTGTGAGACGCCCTTTTGTTTCATCATTTCAACAGACATCCCTAAGAGATACCCTGGCCTCCAGTTTAATATTTTCTTGATTTCAGTCGTGATACATATATGGAAAGCAGTTTGTTATTGAATCATGCATCCCTCTAACCTGTACTGCTATAGTTTGCTGCTTGGAATGTCTAAAATACATTACCTTATTTGAATATTGCTACCACCCAATTTATACTACGCTTAACTTCTATGCTAAGAAAAAGAAAATTGCCATCAATACTGCATGACTTGCTGCTGTCTCAACATGCACAGAATACAAGGCCTTCTGAAATGGACAGCAATAATATGACAACTGAGAGAAAAACAAAATAAAGGATTCTTTGTCTTACTAGCTCATTTTTCATATGACAGGTATTCCTCTGATCGTTCCTTTCTGAGGTTTTTAAACAGTGATTTTAAGACCCTTGCCAGAAGCCATGAACCACTGCAGTAATGTGGGAAGATTCAGAAGTAGAAGTTGAAAGAAGAGGCAGCTACACCACCCCACCAGTCTCAGTCTCTCTCACACAGGCACACAGACAAAACCCTGCTGAGAGTTACACCCTGAAAAACATCCTGAGGCTCATCAGCAAGCAGCAGCCTGAATGGGGGCAGGAGGGTGGTGGCAGGGATGGGTACAGGGACAATACGGAATGGCTGCAGTACTTGCATCACTAGGGCATGATATTTCTATGACTGTTTCCCTCATTTATGTGGAAACAAATGTCCTCACTATCAGTAAATGCTCTTTTTGTCTAGAGCTTGTTTGCCATACTGTTACACAAAGTTCATCACAAGCTTAGGGTAGGTTCATCAGGAAGCACAAACACAAATAATAGTAACTACCCAGCTGAAATTAAGCCTGAGCTAGGCCTGACACGCACTCATACGCTCTTCTTCAAGCTCAAATCAAGTACTGCTGCAAAGTAACCAGCTTCAGTCACTGATCATGAAGGAAGACCATGCAGGTCTAGAAATTATTGCAACACCTTAGTTCAGGATGCAATGCTTTGGGTTTTTCTGTGGTGCCTGCAAAGTGCCAGATACTTCAAAAAAAGATTAAAAGGAGGAAGTGTCACGCAGTAAAGCTGACTGTTTTTAAGACTCATGCTTACTAAAAGTGACAAACAGTAGAAAAGTCAATTGCTCTACACAGGAGAGAGGTGTAACAGCTATACACCTGCTGTTACAGGTAGGTTAGAAGAGCCCCGACTGCTGTTTTTCGAATCTGGAGCAGAACAAACAGTATTAAGACAAGGAATATTTCTTAAGAACATTATCAAGATGATGGAGCCAGGCTCTTTACAGTGGTACTTGATGGGAGACAATAGGTATAAGTTGAAAAAAACAAAAAAGAGGTTCAGACTGAGTATAAAGAAAGTTTTTGTCACAATGACAGCCAAGTAGTGGCAGAGATTTCCCAGAGAGGTTTTGCAATCACCATACTTGGAGGTCTTCTAGACCAGATCAGATAAAGCTCTGAGCAACCTGGTTTGATCTCGTAGCTGACACTGTATTGAGCAGGAGGTTGAACTAAATACTTTCTGACTTCCTTTCCAACGTGATTTATCCTATGATCCTAGGATCTGCCAAAAATCACCCAGAGATATTTACAGAAAAACATTCCATGCATAGGAAAGATCAATGAACAATTGAAAGGGGAGAAGGCTTGTACAAAAGGGAGAGGAGGGTTTTACATGTAACTCTTTCACACGCATGTGGAGATGTATTAACTTTGCTCTTGCAATATATGAAAGTTTCTATCTGGAGAAGAAATGCCACCATATTTGTGAAGGAAAAAATAAAATTATAGTAGTCTTTCAGAAAAATTGTACTAGTAGAATAACCTCCTTACAAAGTAGAGTGTTTATGACAAATGTATTACCAAGATCATTTTTACTTCTTTCTCAAGACAGCAACATTTATTTCTTTAAAATATTTATTTCAGGGAAAATTGATAAGTTTCAAGTCTAAGCTACATGAACACAAAGTCTTCACCCTGTGTCCGCAAGGAGTAAAAACTAGGAAAACTCTGTCCTTTTCACTCCTCAGAAGTTTAGTAGCTATTTTCTGTCCTTGTAACATTCACCAGCTCGTCTTCACTTTCTCTTACTCCTTTCATCTCTCTCACTCTGTGGGTAAAAGGCAAGTTGCGCACTGCTGTCCTGTGATCGATCCTGAATGCAAATCTACCCTTTTAGTATGACATGTGGTGTTAATCACCATTTTCCCCTCACTTGATGTCAGAGTTGGCAATTTTCTAGTATCTTCACTGGGTGGCCATGTGTACATGATTTCCCATTTCTTCATTGCATCCAAGTGGGGGTAGCAACTGCAACTGAACTAACCTATTTCAAGAGAAATTTTTTTTAAAATACATTCAGAATATGTCTCATTTTTAGACAGTGTTAGATATTGAAGACATTAACCTACTCTTCATCCCAATGGATATAAATCAATGCATCTTTTAACACAGGCGGATTTTGTTTGTTTTTCTTTATCCATGTCACTGTATTTCTCTCAGCTATTTATTTATATGAGGGGAAAGCCAAGTACATTTTTCGACTCCCTGCCAATAAACTGATTGTTCTTTGGCTCAGGCTGTTCAATACACTCCAGATCAGATCAGGGAAGTTATTTGTCCTCAACAGTTTGGCAGTGTTCTGCTATGTTAAACAGATGCTGTGTTTTACACCCCATTCGTAACTACTTATCACTGGTGGACTTTGTACATCAACTCTTCTTGGTTCCTAGGGGTCAAGATGCACATTAAAAAATCTCATTCTTGCCTCCTCTGCATTTGTGCTGTGTGGAAGTCCTATTAGAAAACATTTTTAGCTCAAGTTGCAGCGTTGGGATTTGCATGTAGTTCTTGCAGTAGGTCCTTCTGAGCCTGAAGGTTTCACACATAATCCCACTACTAAATTTCTTGTACAGTAAATATCGGTTCTCACCAGGAAGCAAACTCAACGAGAGCTGTGAAAATTACAAACGAGTAACAGGAGTATATACTGAATTTGTACAGGAAATTCTAACTTTCACTAAGGTGTTTAGTTCTTGGACAACTGTCTGTGAAACGAGCAGTTCAAAATTTCCCCTTGTAATTCTATAGCTAATATATATAGGCCCTTCTGTAGCACCAAGGGTAAATGCAAAATCCATTATGACTTCCTAAAATGAACCTCAAATTCTAGAGTGATGTTAGAGATTACCTATGTGCCACTTATTCACTCAGTCTTCAATTATGCAACTTCTCAATAACCTAGCTCACTGCACCCCCCACACCTACACCATGTATTTTAATCAATCTACAGTTAGCTCAAAACAAATAATAAAATAGATACCCCATAGTAGAACATTTCAGCCTAGAAAGCAATTATTGTACTCAACACAGAACAATATGAATATGTAAAAGATGTACATAAACACTAATGCACACATACTGTAGTAAAACATCTAGCATTACACACAGTGAAAAAGGATGATACAAAACTGATACAAAGTTATCTCCTACAGAGTAGTTTACATCAGAAATTTAGAGTGTGACTATTGTTGATAATGAAGGAGCAGAGCAAAAAGATAATATGAAGGACACTGGGAAGCTTACAGTAGGAAAAATAATGGCACTGATAAAAGATGGCATAACAACAGACAGAAGAAAGGGGTAGTTGGACTAGATGATCCACAGAGGTCCCTTCCAACCCCGAACATTCTGTGATTCTGTGAACATTCTGTGTTATAAAAATATAAGCATTATTTGAATAACATAAAAAAATAACTGACGTTATTAAATGATTCACTAACTTCTAATGAGATAGCTACACTTAAATGATAAGTATGAGTCTGCAGAGAACCCTTTTCAAACATGTAGTGATAATTTCTTAGAGTACAATCCCAAGTAATAAATCTTTCAATCTTAGCTACAAAAGAATGAAAAACAAAAGAGTAGTTTCAGAAACACATGGATTTTTTTCCATGCTTGCACACTAAATCTATTCAGCAAAACAAATCACAGAAAGTCATCGTGCAGAGGAAATAATAATTTAGGTCAAACGGTTTATTTATAATATCCAATGAAAATCCATCTTCACAAGTCACAGTAAAAGATTCTCAGTTCTTGAAATGTTCTTGCATGCAATGGCATACAGATACAAGTTATAGTAGGAACCTAGACAATAATCAAGCAGCTAAAGAACTGGTGATGAGTGAAACAAAATTTTAACAGACCAATAGCTAATCACTTCAGTATCGAACGACATATTTAATGAAATAAAAGTGGCCAGCAATATTCATTACTTGAAATGGAAGTATAATTTGTGCATCAAGGCTAGCGTATCACAAGAAGCTGCCAAATTTTTGTGTGTATGAGTGTGTGTAAGATTGATTGATTCAGCAGGTGGCATGGAAAGATAAATACCTAACTCCAATGTTGTCCGCACCTCTATGAACTGGTACTTTGCACGAAGAAAGCAGGCCAAAGGGGCAGGGCAGAATGCAAGAATATTGGCATTGACATAACCTTGGATCACCTATTTTACGTACAAAGAAGCACCTCTGCTCTAACAGCAGTTTTACAAGCATTAAATTAGTAAGGAAAAGAAAAAATATTTCTCCAAATGTTTTTTGGAACCAGTAGAACATAGAGAATATCTTCTATATAACGAAAACTAAGTAGACTGAAGAATGCACCATCTGGCTTAGAGATATGTGGTATGATCAAGGGTTGAGTTTACAGAAGTCTATAAAACCACGAGTGACAGGAAGAACAGGGCCATTAGTGCTAGTCTCTATGTGAAAATACAAGTAGAGTGCATCAGATGAAATCATTAGATAGCAGGTTAAAAACAAGCAAAAAGGAGGTATTTCATTTAACATATCTAGACCCTGAAATTCACTGACACAGGATATAAGAATTAGGAGGAAAAGGGATTTTGAATTGGCTGGCCACACTTTGAACACCTATCACTCGCTCCATCCTGGCCTTAGCGAACAAGTAGAATAAATTCTTTGTAAAAACAGACGCAACCCCCCTGGTTACTGTTACAGAAATTATTTATTTTTGCTATTCCACCTTTTTTATTGTTCAGCTGTGTGCCCAATACGATAGAGAAATATGGATAACAGCCTATCATTTCCCTTTTGTGTTTACTTTCAATCCAGAAACATTATTATCAATGCATACAATATTTTAAATGACAAAATTTTCTAAGAAATGTTCATTCATTGAAGATGTATTAGCCTTGTGGCAAAAAACGATAATAGTTTTCTGAATACATAACCCTGTTGCCCAATAGGCATGTAGGAAAACATTTTCTCAGGACACACATTTCTGGTATCCAACTTCCCTACATTGCACAGTTGTGCAAAGCAGTGAGATCCTTCACACAGACATCAATATATAGGGTCTGTGGTGAAGAAACAAACAAATGCATAGCATAAGTGACTGAACTGCAGAAAGTTGCAAAGCCAAATTTCAAATTAGAAGACTGTTCTGGATTTCAGACATGAACATCTTATCACAGCAATTTGGTGTAAACCATTACTTTACTTTTTTAAAATGCCAATCACGTGGGTTGCAAAGCCTTGTTTATTTCCTACTGTTGCCTGGAAATTTTATAAATATCATTGGTGTTTGAAGAACTGTTTTTCTTTTACTATGCAGAATTTTTTTCCCAGTGTTAGTTTTTCACTAGTGATAGACAAACTCTGTATTTTCACTTTAAATATATATGTGGCATTTACTTGTCCTTTGTTTTTAATCATCCAATGTACATTCTAGAAGCAGACACTATCTTGGATTAACAACTGGAAGAAAGTATAATGAAAAGGTGCAAATAGAAACATACAAGAAAATTCCTATTAAAAAGTATAAACTATGCTTCTATGAACAACTTATTAATTGATACCCGTTTTCATGAAAGCCTGGCAGAGCCACTTACATTTCTCTAATGCCTCCAATCTGTGCTCGTATCTATGATAAGGAGCTGACTGACATCATTGTAATACAGGGTAGTTTTCTGTCAAACGTGTTACTTAGACTCGAAACCAAATCCACCAAGACACACGGTTTCTCAGAGCACTGCCCACAGAAGAGGAAGAGTCCCCTGTGAACTAAAACCAGGTGAAAAACTTACTTGCGTATTCCTCTAGTCTGCAAGCAAAGCCTAGTGAATTAATCAATGTCAGAAACGTAATTTCTTCTCAGAATACTCCATTTTTCACATAGTTTCATTATTCACCTAAGTCCAGGAATAGTATATGACAACTAATCTCAAGTATTGGTTTCACAATGATTAATTTATTTTTTTCTTGGCTGCTGGGTAATTTATTATGACAATCTATGACATTATCCAGCCAACTCTACTTGCAAATCATTAAAATAGTTAGCTGTTGTTTTCCACCCAAAATGAAGTCGCTCCAAAGTAGGCAAAACAGCTTAAAGATCTGATTCAGCTTGCTTTGCATACCGCCTGTCGTCGTCCTTGTGGACAGCCAGAAAGAGGTACGGCAGCATTAAAAAAATCCACCCAAACAACGTTAGAGGAAAAAAAATTTTCACTGAACTAACAGCACACATGACTGCATCATACAGAAGATTTAATTTTCAACTTTGCGTAATAAAAATATAATACTACGTTGTGGCTATTCTCCTCCTTGTCAATGGCCCTATGAGCAGGTTTACGTAACATACAGAACAAGCAATGACAAAGGACAATGTACATGGCCAGCCTGAGGGAAGACCTTGGAGAGAAAACACACCACCTATAATCTCTTTTTTTATTTCCACTTAAAAATGGAAAAATACCAATTCCTCCACTGAATTTTTTTTTAAATTATTTTTATTAGTGATAGAACTGATCTGTAAAGCCTAGAATATTTCAGGCATGTCAGCAGGTAGGGTTTTATCGTAGGCAATGCCTAATAATAAAGGCAATATCTTTGTGCAGATACTAAACTGTAATTGGAAAGAACAGAACGTACAGATGAAGATGCACAAATAGTCCTTTGATAGAGAGGTGTTACCCCCAGCTTTTCTCCAAATGTTCTGGTATTGACTAGTAAAGAACAATTTGACACCAGGCCACTGCCAGCTTTTCATTACTGCTATTTTAATGTCTTTCCATGGAAGCATTATCTCCTATATTGTAGCTGTCAAAAGTGTTACGAAAAAAAGTAAAGATCATGTTCTTACATGTTTAGCTGTACATTTTGGTGTGGGCAGTGTGTTCCAACAAGATATACTTGACAAGAAATTATTTCCTTTATGTTTTTCAGGGATTAATTAAAAATTCATCTGCATACTGTGAATTGTACATGGAAAAATACGTAGAGAAGATACATTTACAGAGAAGTAGTAAATTTATATTTTTAAATCCAAAACCAAAGGGCCTGCAAGAGATTTTGTATGCCCAAGGCTTCACACCTGCTTATTTGCTGTTCCAAAAAGTACCAGCAGATGTTAGTTATGATGTCAGAAAAGGCTGTATGAATCCAGGACTCTAAAACTTGCAGTAGCACTTGAGTTTAGTCACGATTAATTTCAGCAAAGTGAATCATGCACCACATTTCCAGCAATGCATGCTATCCCAAAAAGGATTCATACGTTTATTCAATTCCCTAATTTATCTGCCTCTGCCTGCCACTATACCATACTGCACTTTTATCCTATCACGCTTTCAACATAGCTAGGGTAGAATTGCCTCAGCATTAAGTAAGAGACAGAAAACCAATTCCCGTTCTCAAGGAAGCTAATTTGGGAACATCATGAATCAATAACACAGTGTCTCCTGGTTGCCAACGTTCCTGAATGACTGCACAAGTGTACGTCAAGAGTCTTAGCTCAGACAGTGTCCTGGTTAGACCGTAGTTTGGTTACCTCATCTTTCCTCTTACCCAGTTTTGTCTAAATTAGATACTTATTTCCCCAAGTAAAGCCAAATTTTTTTTTTAAGCTTTCCTTGATCACTCTTTTCTGCCAATTTCTTCCTAACCTATGTCAAGCCCTGTAATTTCCCACCGGTGCTTACATCACCCGGTGCTCCACCAGAAACAGCAATGTTGGGAATGCTGACCTATGAAGAACACCATATGGCTGCAGATGTTCTTAAGTACCATGTTGTCTAACCCACCTCACAGTAAGCACAGATGCTATGGTAATTAAAAGCTGGATACCATCCAGAAACTTGTGTATAGCACACTTCCAAAATTCTCCAATATGTAGAGTTACTCTAATTTTATTAATAAATAATTTTAGGAAAATAGATTTAATGAGAGTAACTGCAACATACACAAATATAGATGACGATGTGCATTTATAGAGAGAAGTAAATATGGGTCATCCCCACATGCACACATTGTTGGTCTGGTTAATATTTAGATATTCTCTAACTAACTATATTTCACCAGAATATTCACGAAGGTGCATCTATTTTCACTCATATTTTACTCATTGAATTCCAACTTCTTTCTGTATCATTGACAATAAGAATGCTTAAAAAAAATATAACCACAAGTACGAATACTGATGCTTCATTCCACAAACATTTGTGTAAAATAAACCTCAGAGGGATATGTCCTTTATTAAAGCAACATCATTAAAAATTTAAATATTCAAAGGAAATACTTCACTTTCTCCCTTAGCTCTGGGAACACAGAAGATACATTACCCACAACTTTCAATCAAGCATTAAATTAAATGAAAAATATTTTAAAGTGGAAGGTTCCATACAGCAGCTCACAGACGTGACAGAAGTGCAATATACTAGCCAAACACTTTTGGTTATTATTCTTACGAAAGTCAAGGCATATCTTCTCTACACGATTTAGAGAAAATACGGTCCTTATTGATTATCAGCACATCTCCTTGAAGATCAAAATGACTAAGTGTTTCTACATTACAGAATATTTTTATCTCCAACACCCTCAATAGATATCATCAGAAAGGATGTGCTTACAGAAAGAGACAACATTTTATTTCCCTCTAAAGACATGGAATATACAGGCAATCTATAGAGTGTGATCACATTTAACATTATTAGCTAACTGAACATCCTTCACTACACACCAACACTAGAGCTAGGCTTTTAATGCCATTCCAGTTTATGTGTTCAGACACAGCCACAGCAAAGGACAAACGACCATAATTATTGTTTTTGGTTTTGCTGCTCATTTCACCTCTATTCGTTGTATAAAGATCATAATGTAGAAAATCAAAAGGAGGAAGGATGATGAACAAATCATGAGCAACCTGTACACCTTTGGGAAGAAAAAGTAAGTCCATCTCAATTAGTGTACCAATGACCATAGTTATATTTTACTGACTTAGTAAAGTATGAGTTGGCTTGACCAGATAAAGCACTGTTGAGAACCCTGAGTCCATAAAATGGGCTTAGAGATCTAGGAACGGTTTCCCATGAAATTTTCAGTACTTTCATCTGCCAACGAGAAACTGTCTCTCTCAGGGTACTCCAAACACTTCCACACATGAAAATAATAATGCAACCATCATATACCTATGCATGATCCTACATGCAAATGGAGTCCCTAGGTCACAACCATCGAATTATCACTTCTGTTATCTCAGCAAGTGATTTGACTTTGATCTCTCTTACTGATTTCTATTGAAATATGAAGTGACTCTCTGAAACAAAAAGGAATTTGTTCAAGGAAACATAAAACAAGAGGAAAAGGGTAAAAAAGAAGCGCATAGGACCTATATGCAATTTTTCCTTGAAAGTTTTGGGAGGTCCACTTGCTCCAAGCAGCTACCATAACTGGGACGAGATGAAATGGCTGTCCAGAGGCCCTCTTCTGGGAATTTGGAGCCTGCCCAATCTGATTAGCTCATCAATAAAGGTATAGAGGACAAAAGCACACGTCTACAAAAGAGTTTGCTGCTCTTTTAGCACCTTCGGTTACGTTACTATCATTGCCACCTTCAAGCAAGTCTCCTTCAGGACTGAATTAATGTTTTTACTTCTCCAGCACAGAGTATGGAGGAAAAAAAAAAAAGGAAAAATCAGGCATGCACTAGTAATATTAATTAAAAATAAACACGACATCCCCCACTACGGCAACAAGTTTCTTACAGAAAAGGATATGGGGCAAGGATGACTGAGTATTGTATCATCGGTTTTCTAAAGAAAGAAACATCTCATTAGCGTTACACACTGGAGTTCTGGGGCTCTGGAGTCAACACCTTGGTGCTGCCATAGATTATACTTTTTTCTGTGACTCAGGGAAAAGGCAAACACCACAAGCATGTAGGATATAACTGCAGTTATAATACGGGCTGCTGAGATACTGCAATAACAGAAGCCAGATAATTGTCTTAGAGGCATTTGCCTGGACAGAAAATAGTATCTTCCCAAATAGACAGTAGGATCTACTAATGATAATATTAACTAAATAAGGAAATAACCAAATTCCATTTGAACTAAAAGATGAACTTAATCATTTACTAAAGGACAAAAGTCTGCCTAGAAAGAACAAAATGACAGAACGTCAACTTTCCAATGTTACCACTGAAATTTGGCTATGGAAAGTTCACAGTACAGTCTAAAACTCCAGTAGTAAGAATAAAGACCTTTTCAGCTCACAGTCCACATGTGCAGATGAGATCGTGCTAGCTCTAAGGTTTGTGGCAAGAGCATAACAGTAACCAAGACAACAGCACAAACACTTACTGCAAATTTCTCTTATTAGAGTATACAGAACATAGTGACCAGCCTAATCTTTCCTCCAGATAATGCCCCATCATCTATATTAGCACAAGATCTCATAAGACTAAAGCTTGTCTCAGCTCATAACATTACCCTTGCATTTATCATGCCGCCCAGTTTTAGTCAACTGGTGCATGGTTTGGGGTTCAAATTGGGGAGCAAAGAATCTGTAAGTTGTACCACAACACCCAAGAGAAGAAAATCTTAACGAATTCTCTGTGGCAAACTGCACAAGGTAGAAATATCTTTTTGAGAATGGACCCCTACACGTATGTACACCTACCATACATAGTCTGCTGCTGTACTGTACTGTATTCAACAGAGCACTTAAGCATACTTGCTATTTCCCTTTATTTCTGTTAGATCTAAACACATAGGTAAGTCCTTCAAATTTGTAGAATGACATTGCATTCGAAATTGGATGGCTTCTTTTATGTAGGGAAAGATGAAACAACTCTTTCATATTAACCAGTCTTGAACTCTAGCAACTCCAGCAGAACCTGAATGTATTTCTGAACTTTGAAATACGTTCCATTAAATTTCAGTGCACCTCTGCTCTTATTGCTTTCTAGTCATTTGAATGCTTATCTGAACAAAACCTTCTGAGTTATGTTCATCATTACTTTCAGGTTCACGGCTGCTTTAGCTTCCCTGACAACATCAGAATGACCTCATTCATCACGTTCATTTGCTCTAGCCATAAATAAATTTTTCAGGTCACATAAGTTCATTTCAAAGAGGTGTCTTCTTTTCTAAGCACCATAACATGTCAGCCCTCCAGACGTGTGATGGTCTTCAGCTACCTAATTGTCAAGGGCTGTCTCAGCATACACCTTTCCTCTGCATTTACCCACAGGCTTAATCCAAAGTTTACTGTAGCCAAAGGCCTTAAGCGAGCCTTTTTCCTTTTCAGCATCCTTTAGATGAGCTATATTTTCTAACCTGTAGTTCTTGACACAAAAAATTACACTCAAGTAAACAGGTTTCTGTCTATTCTGGTGACCAGTCATTATTAAAAGCAAACTAATTCCCCCCTTTTGAAAACATAGGTACCACCTAGGGCAACCACGAAAATAATTCTACTAAATTTTTAAGAATAGTGTTGCTTTTGTCTTTGTTTAATGAGCTCCTGAGTCATCACAGGAACCTTGTTTCAGCAGAGGGCTACAAAATCCACCCACCTAAAATCTACCACAAGTATGTGCACTGAAAAGACAATATAAACTTGGGACTCAGTTCTTCTCACTATGATTTCGGTATTTTATGCAGTCACTGTGACAGTGCAGACATAGAGCACAAAATACTAAACCTGAATTTCTTCTATAAAACCTTTTCCCTTTACAGTGATTAAATTTCTCTATCAATAGCTAATTATTACCATATTACAAAGTTTTACTATTGCACTTACAATTTTTTTTCAAGAATACACATTTTATTATTTGCTAAGCTACATCTAAGCTACTTAAGTATTTCTTTGGCATGTGTTATTGAAAACTTCTTAAAAATGCCTGTATTCTCACAGTAGATTTTATGGAAGAAATCTTATCACCATTTTATAAGATAGTGAACAGAGGCAAAAGTGAGGTTAACTAAGAGAGACAGGGCATCTTCTAGGCAAATAATATTGTTGCTATTGTATCTGCACGGCCATACTTTTTTCCTCCTTTTATTTAAAAATCAAGTAAACTCTTAAACAAAAAAATTATGGGCATGGAGCTTTGCAAGCTTGCAAGCTATCACATTACTTCATCTTTGCACTTTCTGCCCTAATGGTGGATTTAGAGAGATGCTAGTCAGTTATAAACATTTATAGAATTTGATTGGATGATAAAACAGAAATGGAGTGAATTTGTTCTTATTTACCCAAGAAATCTGCTACTCATTTTATTGTTATTGTTTTCCCTGATACTACTCTGATTTATTGCAATTAAATTAAAAGGCCCAACTGGCAGACAAAATGTAACTAGTTATTGCACTGATATAACCTATTCCGGGAATTGAAAAAGGCTAAGAATTTCTCAGCATGCAGTAAGATTTTAGCAGAAAATCACCCACAGTTCCTCCCGTATTGAGAATTTGAATATCAAATACTCATTAGTTTGGAGTGGTGGGAAAGGGTTTACAAAAGGTCAAACCCATATACTCTTTCATAGCCATTAAAGAAAATAATTACACTTAGAAATAATTCTAAAATATTTTAACAAATTATATTTGGTTGCTCCTTGCAACTATTTATCAAAGATTTCTGGGTTTAAATGTGTTATTTTCAACTTCTCCACAGAGTTCATGCAGGTTAAGAACCACACATCTAAACACGTGCAGGTCTACAAAAACAGAGTCTAATGTCAGGAAGGTTACGAAGAAAATCTTAAATTTTGTAAGTTAAATATATTAGGAATTCCCAAAGATAACAGAAAACAAAATTTTCTAACGTGCATGCAAACTTCTTAGAGAATCAGCTGCCCCCTCCCCTCTCTCTCATTTTCACATGCTCTTCCCTAATGTATCAAAATGGTCCAACCTTTCTAATCTATATCAGATTAACTATCTTCTGCTGTTCATTCTATCTGCACATGCATTCTTTTATTGTGTACTGCTAAAGTTACAATGCTTTCAACCATTTAACTAAATTTTTAGCAAGTATGTGGAAAAAAATTGCCTCTCCTAATGTTTTATGGGGAGACTCGACCTATTATCAAATCTACAAACATTTTAAACTAACAAGGTCACATGGTTTTATTATGTCATTAACAGAATCATCTTCCTTTTCTTGCATTAAAGACAAATCCATCAGATACCTAATTATCAGACTGAATTCCTTACTGCTCGTTGCTGTAACTGACTCTTTCTAGCTGTTACTGCTGAAAGTGTCCACATAAAATCTTAATAGGCTTAGCCTTATATCAGGGTATGTTAGACTTTATAATGGAAAGATCTGATTTTTAGGTTCTGAAATCTAGAGATACACCAAGTATAAGATCTTTTCTCTGTGCAGGTTCAAAATACAATTTACTAACAGCCATTATGTATATGGACAAGTATAAATAAAGAGTTACAAAAAATTCTATATATTTTATATATATATATAATTGTGTATATATATATTTCAAGTATCTAGTCCTAACTTGGCAAATGGTGTACTAAAAACCACGTGTTTCATATTTTACCTCTATAACCCTCAATTTACTGCCACTGAATCATGTGGCACAAGCTAAATGCGAGCTAACTTTCTCCAGATCAATCATTGGCCATAACTGCTAGAAGTCATAACTGCAGTTAGCATGAATGGGCTTCTTGTCCCTATAATTATTATGAATTGCCTATTTATCTGCTACCTGAAGCACTGAACAGATTACACAGAGAGGGCAGTAAGGAATTGCAGAAGCTGTCCTGAAGGCAGCCAACAGCCAGCTCAGTGTGTTACCCAGAGCAGTAAATCATCATTCTTTATCACGCGTATATACCCAAACTCACTTCTATCTGTAAAGTACAGCTGGGACCTTTAAAAAAGTCCCACACATTAACCGTGTAATGTTTTCCGAAGAGGCCATTTGACACGACCTGAGCTAGGTTTGTCAGAGTAACTTCAGAGAATCTAAACACACCAGGCCTGAGCTCAGCTCCCCTCATTTGTCCCTGCAGCGGATTCTGCAGAGCTGTGCCCGCACCTTTCTTCCATTCCTTTGCAAACCCAGCACTGTAGAGAGGTGTATGTGCTAAAAGCATGTCTGCTCCTCACTTTTATTCCGCGTGGCTCATGAGACTTTAGAGACCCCGCTACTCTCCTCCACCATCAGAGACACCATAACATTTCCGAGCAAGAAACACAACAGTTTTCCTCCCAGTGATGAATCGCCTGCTAAGGGAGTGGTAAAGGGGAGGTGAAGAAAGGCACATTTTATTTCTAAATTACATCATTAGTGTCAGAAGAACGAATATTCTCTGCTTCTGAGACAGCACATACAACAGTACACCTACTGGAATGATTTCAAAACGTTTCAAAACCTCTTAGCAAGTCTTGGCTTTAGTCCTATTTTCTCCCAGATAGCCCAGGCATGTCAGACTTTTTCAAGTCTAGGATAACTACAGATCAGTTCAATGACCACCTACCAGTACCATTATACAGGTGTCTAATTGCTGTGACAGACCAGAGATTTTGACAATAGCAACTAAAACTTTTAACAAGAATTTTCTCGTAAAATAATCTCATTTTACAACATAGCTAGAAGTTCGCAAAAGCCCTGGAACCCATGATAATTATTTTATTCAACAATTTACCAGCCACTCAGTATGTCTATACATCTTTCTTCCCACATAACAACCTTTTGAATCAATACGCCACTGGAGTGTCAAAAATAGTTTAAGGATCAATGAGCTACAACTCTCAAATTGCTGCAACATCCTTACTTTACAGTCAGCTGTAAGCTGATCCTTTCCTTTTCTTGTCTTATTGCTTTTTCTTCCATCCTAGGCCTTCCTCCCATATGCCACTCATTCACGGTCCAAAACAGGCAGGAGTCAGCTCTAACAGATGAATTTGATAATCATTTGCTCTTCTCTACTTGCCAATTTATTTACAACCCCTTCCTAACTCTTGCCCCAGCTTTTTAAAAAAAATGTTTCTATAGCCAGTATTTGAAAGGTCACCTTGCTTCCAAGCCCAGGCCTTTCTGTCAAGTTAATCAAGAGCTTGTACCCGAAATAAGGAAAAAAAGGTCTTTGACACCAAATGCTTCTCTTCTTTCAGACATTAGTAACAGGGCTGAGGAAGCTACCTGTTCTTTGCCACAGCCTCTGCCTTTCTGAGGAACGCTGGGCACTGCTGCAAGATATGAATAAAAAATGTGGAGGAGAATATTGCCATGGAAATACTTACAAATGCCTTCATTTCTGAGTCACACTACCACAGGGAGTTTCCCAATTATGTCTGGATTCTGAAAGTATCCCCTTTTCTGATTATTTTCTCTCTCGAGTTGAGCTCCACAGCTCCTGCCTCATGAAACTATTGTCTTTATTCTTTTTGCTTTTCTATTCTCTTCTCTAAACAGTTCTGATGAAAAGTCACAGCTTCAAATATAAATTGTTAGACTAAACCCAACCCCTTTCCCTGAGTACCTTTTGATGCTAACAGGTATTTAAATAAGGATCAGAATTTTTCAGAAACATTCCCTGCTCTTCAGTTCCTACATGGGCATTTACAACTACACCTTCATGAGAAATCATCATCCAGTTTCAATGCATATAAACCTTACTGTTAGTAAGGTAACAGTGTGCAGCTCCATTTGTTTCCACCATCTCTCCAGTGCAAGTTAGTCATTTGATTAGGACATAAGTTACTAGCTGCTATTAATGAGTTATTTGTGTTTCTATGCAGTAAGTTTCTGCAAAACTACTGCACACTTTTTGTATTTGCTCATCTAATACACTGTCCATTTCTGAGTCCTTCTGTACGATCCGAGCTCAGTGGTCACTAAATATTAAATTTTAGTCTTCTCATGTGGATCCGCCCAAGAGAATCCTCATTTGTTTTCAAATCTATGAAATCTAGAAATTCTAATAGATGTTCCACATTCAAAATATATGATTTAGCATAGAATAGCATGTTCCATGTTAATGTATCAACATGTATCAAATACCTTTGCTTACTTTAATCCTATCTACTAAGTGTTTTGACTAGCAAATACAACAGAGGTCAGTACATCTTACTATTAACCTTTGGCAAAAGTTTTGCCTTTACCAGCATATTTTCTTGAACAATTGTATTTTTAAGCAAGGTGCAGATTCCCTTTATTTTGTAAGAGTGACAAGAGGCAAATGACCTCTAATATAATGAAGCAAGAATGACGAAATAAAGTCTAATCATTTGTAGATAGTAATGAGTTGCAGTACAAATTTGCAACTTAACCTTGGCTGTCAAGAGAAAATCAGAATTATGAGTTGCTATGCAGAGCCTATTCAGCCTGTCCTTTAGACAAGATCTAATAAGTTACATAATTGATTAATAATTTCTCTAAGCAACAAAAAAGTGGGAATTCAAAGTACAGCAGTCACCTTTACAAGATCGTTGCGTAAATCCTGCATCTCAATTTATCTCTGCACTCTTCAGCTTGGGTTCCCTGGGTGCTATCAAAGCAATTATAACTGGAAGCACAATAGTTGTCATTAGGGAAGGCAGACCTGCATGTTATTGATCCACCCGTGCCTTTGTCGTATCCCTTCACTGCCAACCTGTCCCCTTTTCTTAGAGTGCTGTTGGTGATAAAATACTTGTTCACTTAATTACTTTCATTAATGATGAACCTCAAGCTCCAAAACACACAACAAGAGACTAATTAGGTATTGAGTTGTCTTTATCAGATTAAGTTCAGTTATTCCATGATTGTTCCCATTCGAGAGTACATCTTTTCTTCTTAGAGGGACTTACAATCCAATGAAAAAAGTCATATTTTAGCCCCACTATACTCGGCCATTTTATGATATCTTTAGAAGATGTGTAGAAGACATAAAACTGCAACATTTTTTAAAGCCAAACTAACTAGCAGGACAACGAGATTACGATGTTCTCAAGCAATTTGAATCTCCCTCTGATCAAAAGAAAAAAGCATAGGTGTAAGAGAAAACATAATTTCTTTAAAAATGTGATAATGTGTTATCTTAGGAAATTATATAGCGCCTCTTGGTATATTTTGTGACCTCAGTAGCACCACGTCGATGTCTGTTGGCATTAACCATACTGCAAAACTGTGAAATCATGATGTGCAGAATTCACTGCTATGACACCAGTGCCTCCATTCTCTGCTTGTACAGTGTTGCAAGGTTATCTGTAATGCATCTCATCCCTATGGCACTTTTCCTATGACAAAAATGTTGAGACTTGCAGAAGAAAGATAGTCAGGTTCCTGCAAAACAGTTCATTCTAAATAGAAGCACAGCCTTGTAGCAATAGATAAAATACCTTCTGTGAGGAGTAACAAAGTTCCCACTTAGTCACTAAACTCAGAAATATATTTCCTCTAATACCTGCCTGCTCACAAAAATTCCCACTACTTCACAGAGAATAATACTAGTTCCCTTGAATGATAATTCACTGAAGAATTGCTCCCAGAATTACCTGCTGGTGAGCTGGATCAAAGGTTTTAGATCAATCCAATATAAGGGAACAGGCTCTAAGCAGCATGTGAAGGAGACTCCTGTATCTCCAGGCTAGGAGCTCATTCCTTGGAGGAGAGTCACTTGTAGGTAAAGATGCAGTTTTGTTCCTGCATCTGCTTGATGCTGTCACTCACCTGGGTTTTTTTGCCTAACAGAAGCAGAGGAATTATGATCTGACACTATGAAAGAAGAAAGGGATTAGGTTCATGGCTCTTCACCACGCAGAGATTTAGTAATTAGCTACAAATCTGTCACCTGCTGAAAACACCTATTAAAGTAAAAGAGAAAGGGAAAAACTAAGAACAAAAAGGGACAAAAGGGAAAGAGTGAAAGGGGAAAGATTAAGAGCAAACAGACTTTAGATCTGTGTGCTGCTCTTGCTGTATGTTCATATCCAGTCGTTTCACATCGAATACTTAGCACCAGCCCCATTTACAGCATCACCTGTCTACTAGTCCACAGGACTGTGACATACATTTAACAGTCCTGTGCTTACATTAAGGAAGTTTCTCCATTCTGACATGAAAATAAATATTCTTTATTATTTTTGGTCTGTTACTTTAGAAAAGTAGTTCACAGTACTACATTAGTAATACTATGTATAATAAAAAACTTAAAATGAAGAAAATAATCCCCCTCTAAAACAAGCACATCTATCTCTCTTATCTAATAATCTTTACAGGACTAGGAATGAAGAAGTTGCGTCGTATAAGAATAGGGACCTAAATTACAATGAAAAGAGTTAATAAGAATAAACCTCTTGTTGTGCCTGACTATGAAACAGTTTTTACAATTAAAGAAAACAACACAAAGTATCAATGAGGAAGACTCCAGAACACTTAGAATGTCATCAGTTTTTAAAAATCACCATTATCTTTTTTCTCTGGTGAAACAGCAGCCCATATAACTCAAAGCTCTGACAGGAACAAGTTGCCCTGAGTCGCTTTACATACACCTGCAAAGAGCAATGGTCTGAGTGAGTGCTCTTGGCTAAAGTAAAGCCAACCACGCTACATTAGTCATTGGTAAACCAGAGTTAAATTAACTCTAAGTCCTTCATTTACCTTAGGTGAAGAGCAAATACATGACAAACTATCATGCATCAGCTCACTCCAGTCACTTATTTGTATGTCTGCAATTTATCCCACTGAATTACATAGATGGAAAACCCCCAAATTAATAAACATGATAGGAGCAAAAAGGCTTCCCTGGAGAGAAAAAAAAGGTTAATCTGTTGAAAATGCGACATGGTTCATACCACAGACTCATTTAAATATGTGGTGTGTAGTGCAGTGAAATCAAGCAGATAGAACTTAATTCCCTTACACTGTATTTTTCTTATTATTAAATGTTTTAACTGTCCCTCCCATGGGAATAGCTGTATTTTCAGGGGATGCCCTACTTCAGACATTTAGACAATTTAGGCTGAAATTTCTTCCAAGTTAGTCTTTCTGCGGTTTATTTGTACAATATCCCTCCACCCCTCCTGTTCTGTAGTCATATTAGAAATAAGTAACATATCTTTTTGCCCTGGCATCAATGGTGATTCACTGGAATAATTTTGCATGGTCCAAAAAATACAGCAAAAATCACCTCTCACTAGCAATCGTCTCAGAAACCATTGTGGATATTTTTTATGGAAACATTATGGAAGCAAAAAGATAAGGTTTGTCAGTAACTAAAACCATGTTAGAGGTTAAAAAGTGCCTACAACAATGTGAGTAAAGCTCAGGAGAGTTAAAAAAACAAACAAAAGCAACCCGAAACCAAAAAACCCTCTAACAATCTACTCACAATAAATTTAGGCAGCAAATCAAAAACTGAATGATTTTTGTGTTTCATGACCAAACCTGCAGGGAACAGTTTACCAGAAATTCAAAGTCTGGTGAATAAATCCCTAAAGGCTCACTTGGAAAAGCTTGAAAACTGACTGGCATTTTCCCATCAGGCATGGGATGAAAAAGCAAACCTGAGCGCTGCCAATATTTATCATCTCTACATTTGGAGACTGTGGTTTTTATCTGTGGAGGAAACCAGCTGGGGAGGGGAGAGGCAGAAAGACTTTGTGAAACCAGAACAAAAATTTTAGTTCCATTTTTTTCCCCACAGAGATTTGCCTGCTGACACTAATTAAAATTTATTTAACACTTGAAGAGTTTGTTTTCTTTTCATTCGTAAATAGCTTACCATGTGACAGATTCTGTTCTGTTCAGTGCACTGAATGCTGCAGGACAGGGAGAAAGACCTTACAGGAAGACGCTTTTGCTAGGTTTCCAAGCACATGGGAGAAGCATAACTTGAAAGTCAGCACAACAACATAAAAGATGCAAATATTCAGCCACAAAATGGCTCTAAAACATTGCACAGCCAGACAGTTCTTGCCCAAGTGCTCATAGTTCAGGGACAACACCTGAGGGAACTGTACAGTGCACCCAGGCACCAGCTTCATCACTGCAGAACATGCTTCCAGAAAGGAAGGGTGATAACACACAAGCTGTAGCACAACCTACTGTGGCAGGTTAAAACACTACTACAGACACCCTTCCTGCTGCTCTGTGCTCTCACACACCAGCACCACAAGAATGGCACTTGCATAAATAACCAAATATACCTAATTTAAACCAAGCCAGCTATTCTTCTCAGATCAATTCTGCAGGCTGTTCTACACAAGACACTCCCCACTGACCTATCCGCCCCCACAAAATGGCCTCTTATTCTACATTTCAGGCGCTAATATTTTTTTGTTTATACTACAGGATCGATATTGATTGAAAAATGTGAACTTTTAGCTTAGATGACAAATATTGTTATCTATCTACTTGGTGGTATTTCTGCTTAGAAAAATTAGATGACTCTGTGTGTGTGTGCTAACCACCAAGAGTTTAGAATGGTGATGGGAGTACCTTAAACGGATCGTGAGCTGAGGGCTGTCTGGAATAAAAAAAAATCTGATGTTTCTACTAGTTTCCCAAGTCTGCAGAACTTGGCAGAAAATCTTGTGAGAAAATGTTAGTATTGCCACTCTTTTCATATTTCCCATCAGATTCTGAACATGGAGAGTATCTCCTTATGCAGTAATACAGCGCAGATAGTTGTTACAGGAACCTGCAGCCACTGAGTTTATGCAAAAGCTAATGTAATGCAGCTTTTTCACCAGACTGGATGAACAAGGGTATCTCACATTTCATTAGTGGATTTGCCCTTTAAATGCTAAAAACAAGGCCAAAATCTGAAAAAAGGAAATCACATTTTTCATATTAGTGGGGGAATTATAGCGGCACCAACTGTAAGACTTGTTGGCACCTTGGAAATCCTCTGAATGTGTGTCTTAAACTGCCTTGTGAGTGACAGCAGTAGCAAGATCCAGCTGAGCAACATAAAGTTGGGTGAGCAGTGTAAAGCCATCCCAGCACATTGCAGGCAATTCCTCTAATGACAGGAGAGTGGCTATTCAATACGTTGATCCAAGTTGTCTAATCTAGTGATTTGGTTACAACGGTTCTAGAAAAAATAAAAACTTCTGTAACCTGGGTAGAAGCTAGTGACTATTCCTTTGATCTATGCCCCAAAATATCTTAATTTTCCTATGTGTCTCATAAAAGCTTTCCTTTTAGTAATTATCAGTAGAATTATTGTACTGAAATTAAAAAAATGCATATACCAGGCAATATTACATAAAGGTCCAATCAATTGCAGTGCAGAATTGCAGGGCTTGTGAAGACCTAAGACAATGCTACACAAAGAATTTACTATGAGAGATGCTAAACACATCCTACTGTTTCATTCAGAAAAAATTTCACGTGTTTAAACTCGAAAACAAGTTTAATCTTAACTGTTTCAGTAGGTTAAAAAAACTGGGAATGGTAATTTGAAAATTTTCTGTAAGCTGCTTTTGTTATTGAAGAATTAAACCAGCATTTTCTGTAAGGGAAAAAGAGTTGTGCTGAAAAATCTTAAACTTTTGCAAAACCAGGGCACTGATGGGAAAAACTTCATGAAAATTTAAATTGGGAAGATGAGATATTAATATAATAATATTAATGTATTGTCTTAAACAAAGACAAACCCCCGTGTTTAGTCTGTGCTTCAAACTGGGCAGAGTAGGGACTTGCATCTGCAACTCTGACATCCAAATTGGGTGTTATACTCCTCCCTAACAGCAATTAGAGAAGCAGGGTGGGGGCAGCAGTGTAAACGTTTACAAGTCTGACAAGAAACTGGATGGTGGACAAAAATAAAATAAAAACTTTAATGAAAATGGTAGTTTTAAGTCAATGCACTGTCATTTGCCAAAAATTTTATACTTATACTCACACTTCTGAATATAATGCTCATTTTCAGACAAAAGACTAAGTAACTTGATGACATCTTTTGTCTGTTGAATTTAATCTGCTACATTTTGAGTCAGATTGAATAGAGGATAACAGCTTAGATGGAAAAACTAAAGCTATAGGTTCATCCCTCTGCAGTCTGCTACTCTTGTTAAGTCCTGTCAGTTCAGTCACTGGAAAGGTTTCCCAAGCCACTGCTATTTTTCTGAATCCTTCACTTAAAGGCCACTTTGCAGGTAGTGGTCTCCCACATAATGATGGCTGTGTAAGAGCATGCTAGGTTAACAGCATACTATATATTAATTTTTCCATTGTACATTTATAAAAAGAAGAAAAAAGGTAAAAGCAAATAAATCTGAAAAAGAAGTCTAAACCAAATTCTTAACTTCCAGTGTGTACAGATGAATACCGAGAAGATTAAATAAATACATAAATAAAATCAGTGAAACATTTCAGTAATGTTCCCAAATCATTTCTCTCTGATCAGCTGTTTCTGTTTCACAATCCCATGGTTTATAATTCACATTCAAAGAGCATTTTATGATCTACGCTGTTGCCAGTGAAAAGAGACGTTGAATAAATTAGGCAGTCTCCTAGTTGAAATCAATCATGAACACTGATTACACAAAATGTCAGTCACAGAAAGCCGTTACTGAGACCCAGAAATGATTGAAGTTGATTAGACAGAAAAGTTTTCAGTACAGTCAAGGGGAGTTTTGAACATTCAGCAACTCAAAGGGTCAAGCCTCAGCTCTACAGGGACCAGCTTTCCCCTGGATATCACATTAACAAAAACAGCACTGCAATTGGTACAACATCACAGACAAAAGCAAAATGGACAGAACAGAGATTAATCAACACATTGTCTTCATAGATTAATTTTCATCAGTAATCTGCACCTGTTTGTTTTATTCTTATTTTTTAAGAACTGCTCTAAGTGGGACAGGAGGAAAACGTCTGTTTTGTGCAGGCCACTGTCAAACCTGATCCCACGTGCAAGACCCTTAGATAAGCCTAACTACAGTACGGTCTGCAGGAAGTGATAAGAAGGACCTTGCTCCTCTCTGGTCACATTCCTATTCTATTACTACTTGGAAATCAGTTCCTGATTAGATGGCTTGAGAAACAATTCCCAACTAATGCCACTGTGCTATCAGATGATATTTATGTTCCCATCAGCAGGACTCAACTTTTCCTCCAGATATTTATAGGTCAAAAGACCCAACAGTATGACAGTCTAATAAAATTGCAACAGATCAACCCAGTCATCTGTTTCTAAACAGTGAGGTAACATCTCCCTTTTCCTGCAAAACCTTTTCCTATTTCTTTTACTGCAGTGGACAGGATTTAGATTAGAGCACAGATTACACTAGCATTTTTATTTTATATTTTTTCAAACAAGATCATCAATTTTAGGACTTAGGTAGGCCTGATTTTTTGAGATTTTAATTACAATGTAACTCTCCGTAGAGATGACCTGTAATTATACCGAGATGTTTTTGAAGCATGAAGTTAAGCCCCGAGCCTCTAACAAGTTCAGCAGAGCACCATGTGCTCACAGGCCTTCTTCCTCTAACCATAGGATTGGTTTCTCAGGGAAGATAAATCTTGTCCTGTGTAAATTAAATTAAGAGGTGCATAAATACCTCTTCTCCAAGTATTGATTTGGTCAAAGGCTTTTTATTTCTCTCTATCTATTTTTTAACCAACTGCTATCAGTGGCAGCAGAGGAAAACTTCGGCATAGTTTGCTCAAGCAATAAAGCTTTCAGATCTGCTGATTTCTTAAAATGTAAAATCTTGTTGGAACAGAAAGAACATCGTGATATCAACAAGATAGGAAACACTAATCCAATAATTCCCTGCTTTGAAACACTAAACCAAAAGAAAGAAAAAGAAGAACACCAAACCCAACCCTCACACAAAGCCACCAATCTATAATGGTAACCACAATCCAGCACTGCCTTCATTGGTTAGCAGTTTTACACCATGTTCCTCTCCAGGAGTCAAAAGCTGAGTCTTGTTAATGCAGACATATTAACACTATAATTGAGCAAAGTGAGATCTGTTTCCTCTTGATCTATGAATCTGATATTCTTCTCATTACTTTTATTTCTAGTCTTAACCCCACACTTGCTTGAACCTCATTAAAAATAGCTGCCAATTTGTGTGTAGCATAGCATCTAGAAAAAGAAAACGGACGTTACACAGAAATTGTGTGTGTGATCACAATATCTCATGCTTACAGGATCATTTTTCCTTCTAGAAGGGTCATCCTAAGTCAGAAATACATTTATTATTATTGACGTCCTTCCCAAGGTTTAGAGTGTTTTTCTTATCTTTTTGACAGAGCCAAGGTTTATTTGCAAAACCCAGGTCCTGCTGCCTTGTGTGGTTTTTTGTTTGTTTGTTTTGGGCCTTCTGTTGTTGGGTTTTTTAAGGCAAGATTTGTCCTTGGATGTTTTCTCTACTGCTTTTCTCCAAAAACTATTCTAAAGAGTATTTCACAGAATCACAGAATCACAGAATAGTAGGGGTTGGAAGGGACCTATGTGGGTCATCTAGTCCAACCCTCCTGCCGAAGCATGGTCACCTATAGTAGGTTGTAGAGGACCCTGTCCAGGCGGGTCT
>Ga0181612_110589_pt1 | contig 45000 bp, 15 predicted proteins | sample HoacroProtozoa21_FD_119630 | JGI IMG/M metagenome (GOLD analysis project Ga0181612, IMG submission 119630) | Hoatzin crop microbial communities from Cojedes, Venezuel. Combined Assembly of Gp0051906, Gp0051904, Gp0051908
CGTTCAATTAGTATTGCAGACCCTGGCTCAGTTGCAGGGACTAGACTGGGTGCTTAGAATCATATAATTTATATGGTATTTTACTTGTCATTTTTCATACAGGCGCAAACTTACCAATATTTTGATTGGGTGCCTTTGTTGTATTACTGATTTTGCTTGTTTCATATTATCAAAATAAAACAATAAAAGCAATAAATCTAAAATGCTAAATATTTACATAAGAAAAAGAATTTCAATATAACAAATTGTGCCTCAGGCAGAGGGATTAAGGTCTCAAAATGCACATCAGAATATGATAGCTTTATGTCCATTCATTGAAGAAGAATATAAACTGTTTAAATTGAAGCTTTCCTTTTTGTAAATAAGGAAGAACGGCTGTCACTCACATTCCAGGAAGAAACACTGCAGCACTATGAGATATTACCACCTCATTTGCTTTTTACCAGCCCCTTTTCAGGAACAACTGTCCCACTAGCAGAGTAGAAAGCCTTTCACAGCAGAGGTATCTTTTTTACTTTTCTTCTCTTTCTCTGGCAGCTTAAGCTGTCACATAAGACTATGAATGGAAATGGCTGAGGCAAGGGCATACACAGTCCTTTCTCTTGATGCCACGACAGGAACAGAAACTTCTGCAGTGCCACACATCAGAGACCTTGGAGTAGGAATATCTGAAACCATCACAATAAGACTTGCCAGGCCGTAAGTGAAGTAGGAGAGAAATACTGTGCACTGCATATTCTGAGACAGATTCAGTAAATAGTCTTGCACTTCTTACAGTATCTGTGAGGTATCAGCTCTCCAAAAGGTTGTGAAGAATATTTGTCTTATTTTTCTTCATATTTAAGCCACCTTAAGATGAGTGTGTTAATAGGATATCTGAATCCCTCTACATTCATAATGGCTCTTGTGTAAATAAAAGGGAGAATATTATGCTGAAGTACTTATTGAAGTATCAAAATGGATACTTCAGCTTTGCTTATCAGGCATGCAGGTTAAGCATGGGCTTTCTGATACTGTCTTCTCATCTGTGGTACATTTTCTCAGAATTAGGATGACCCAAGATAATGATTTTCAAAGGCCTGTAGTACATTTTATGCTCGTATCAAATAATGACGTAATTCTGTACTTACTTTAAAGAGCTTATTAGAAATAATGCTTAATTTAAGACGGTATAGAACATTTAGCACCATTATTGCTTCCTATAATGCAAGATCTTTAAGAATTTTAAATGAAAAATTGTCATTATAGAATATTTTCGTTCTTCTCTCCCCTTCTCCTTCCTCCTCTTATACCTCAAATGCTTTTGAGGGTTCATTTACTTACTACTCCAGTGTCTTTCAAGCTAAATTTACTTAATTTAAAAGTACCATTATTCTCTCACAAATTTCAGTCCTTGAAATACCCAGCATTTAATCTATCTGACAAGATTGTTTCTTAGCTAAGAAACACACATCAGCAATGATAAAGATTTGACATTGAAACTCAGTTAATTGCTCTGTAGTTGAAGTTTTGCCTGGAACAAAATATAAATTACCACGCTTGCAGTTGCTTTAGCTACGTAAGGCTACCAATGGGAGAAAGTGATAAAAGATGGATTTTACTGGATAAAGGCGATCGTATCTAGCAGTATGTATAGAAGCAGGCCTTTAAAACAAGGCCATACTTACAAATCAATATTCAGCACACAGATGCACTTTGAAAATGTTGTGTTCTGCTTTTCAGAAGCCTGTAATTGTGCAATCAAAAAATTTGCTATTGATAAGGTGTGGTCCTATTTGTGCTTTTCGTTGGCAGCATGCAAGACGACAGTTTAGAATCCTCAACTTCAATATCTCAACTTCTGAGAGAAAGTTATTTAGCTGAAACTAAGCATCAAGGCAAGAGTGAAAGAAGCAGATCAGAACCAGCTTCTCATAATTTCCATTATGGCAACGCTTCTGGTGATTCAGATGAGGTAGCTGCCCAAGACGACCTTCCAGATCTTTCTGCCTTTTTGAGCCAAGAAGAGCTAGATGAAAGTGTAAATCTGGCAAGACAAGCTATTGATCAGAATCCACTGGAAACTAAACAGGATGAGCTTCAGGCACATTCACAGCATCCCCCAGATCAGCTGAAAAACACAGCAAAACACAAACAAATGGCCCAGTCTACAGCTTTGAAAACATCAGACAATGGCCTGCGCTCCAACTTTTGTCAGGACCATGTCAGAAACAGAAAGGGCTCCAAAGGGAGCACTCAAGATCTAAAGAAACATCACCTCCCTTCTGAATCGGAATCAAAAAAGGAATTCCTAAACAAGGCGGCAGATTTTATTGAGGAGCTCTCGTCACTTTTCAAAGCTCACAACTCTGAAAGAATAAGACCCCGAACATGCAAAAACTACAGGAGCAAAACTGATTCTAAGAATAAGCCTGCCCAAAAAGGTAGCTCCAACCTATCTAGCACATCAGAAAACAGAGAAAGGCTTTCCATTCCAGTACCTCAAGACTTGGAAAACAAAGCAGAGAAAACATTTGAACAAACAGATGATCACCAGGCGGCAAACTTGGAATCTATCAATCAATTAACAAGTGTAGAGCTAAAAACAGAGTCAGAATCTGCATCTGTATATTCTGATGAGCCTATTGGACAACCACCACGCTTTACTCAAAAACTGAAGAGCAGGGAAGTTCCTGAAGGAACCAAAGTGCAATTGGACTGCATTGTGGTAGGAATCCCAGCACCTGAAGTCAGGTAAACATATTCTGCACTTGTCATTTTGTATTTCTGTAATTGTAGGTGTATACCTTACTCTTTCTAGATATTTTGATGCATATGTTTCAGTAATCTGTAGCCAAAGCCTCTTGATCTTGGTTATTAAAATCAATTAAGAAAAAAAAATTCCTTTCTTTGAATCATACGAAAGGTTGCTTATATTTTAAGATGACATATTTAGGGACACATTACTTTCTTTGAATTTTAGAGATCTGTTTTTAAATATTGTACTTCCATAATTAAAAGAAAGTGCTAAGTCCTTAGTGAGAAATGTTAGCTATTTTCATGGAAATCAAGACTGACTGTGTAAATTGGCTAAAAACACCAATGGCTGTGATACATCAGGTTGATGTCTGAAGGTATTTGAGATTAACGAACATAGTATCCTATAAATCAAAAACATCCACACATGAACAGAGTGGAAAGCAGTACATTTAAGTTATTATACAAATAACCAGGAGCAGCTCAGTTCTAATTCAGATTCTGACAATGATTCTGCCGTGATCTTACAAAAAACACTTCTGTTTTATCAAGTATAAGACACCCTTATTAACTGATACTTATTCATGTGTGACTAGCCTCCTATTTCTGATGCTTCAGTTTTCACCTATATCTACGAGGATTTTAAAAGTTAAGTAAGAAACATTTGCAAAGATCACTGGAGATGAAAGGAAATGTGAAAAAGCTACACTTTATTCATCAATGACATCAGTGGAATGAGAAACAGATTATTGTAACTTTTAAATTTATCTTGAAAATTCTTAGATCTCATCAGCATTTCTAAATCTAAATTTGTTCATATAGAACTCATTAGTCAAATTTACCTCCCACTTACAGTGGTGGAATTATATTTCCTTTGCTGGGACTGGACCAATCCAATAAAATGGAAAACTCTATCCATCTTTTAGAGACATACTATACATATTTGCATCCTAGTATCTGCAGTGTCATAAATAGATACCCTTAGTCTAGATGGTTGCCTATCCTTTTATAGGCATTTTAGAAATCTATGTTGCTTTTCTAAACATTGAAAAGAACTATTTGCATCCTCAGCATCTAATTAAAGGACTCTGAGCTTCACAGATGGTCCACTTTTTACAACTCTCAGCTCACTGTCTTCCTTACGTACTTCAACAATGCTGAGCACAGCACTACTACCACTTCTACTGCAGTCAACAACTTTTATCACCTTTCTCACTGAACTAATAGGCAACAAATGAAAACTATCTCAATGTCCAAAGATGGAAGCTCCAAACATTTTTGCGGTAAAGAATCTTTGTCTTCCTGTCCCTTGGATTTCTGGCACACCAGCTGCTAATTTTTCAGAAGAAAGAAGCTTTCACTATGCACTCTTAAGTACATAGGAACAAGGATCTACAAATGAATCCTCTTGTTACGGACAACCTTGTCAGGAAGGCAAGAAGTTACCCAGTTCATAGGATCCCTGAACTGTGACTGTCAGACCATTTTGCCCCACTAATGCCTTCAGTAGTAACATGTAGGTTCCCAGGACCCAACAAGACCTTGACCTGTGGTGCCACACAGGGTCTCTTGTCCTTGACAGGAATGTGACCTTCCAGAGGACTAAATGATTTGCTTACAGAAGAGAAATCTGTTCTAAAGCTGGGGGAAATAGCTTGTTTGGGAAGAATATGCTTTCTACTGTGCTTCATGTCTAAACTCACTGCTTTAATTAACAATTTCAAGGCATTACCTTGGTGGATCTTATGCCATTGTAAATGTTGTATTGTGTTCAGCCATTACGTTCATAGAGGAGACCGATAAAAAGAGAAAACAGTGCCAGAAATATGGGGGTTTTGACAGAAAACAGACAGGAAATACCATAATCCCTTAGATATTAGCAATACTCTGTAAAGACTTCTCTTGCATATAAAGACTTTGAGACTTATTTCTCCAAGCACTTGCCTTGATAAATCTTTTTGATATTAAAAATGTCAGTAGGATCCCTGGACATGAGAAATATTTTTTTTTCTCTCATCATTCATAGTTTATAATACAAAGAAAACAACTGAAATAATCTTATTTTATTTATATAGACCTGTACACGAACTCAATCTGTCTTTCTTTGTATTCAGAAAAGGTGAACACTGAATTGCTTGTTTATAGACGTATACTCTGGCGCAAAATGTTAACTTTATGTATTTCTCCAGAAGGCCACAACACCATCCTTGTAACAGCACATCATGCCCATGCCACTGACACATACATAAAATTGACAAGGTGTTCATGCCATCTAAGTTTAGGCGTTTAACAACTATCTGAATTAGAAGCTGACACTATAAAGTCACTGAAGCCTCACAAGGGCAGATCAGAGAACCCAGGAACAATGACTCATCCCATGGAGTATCCAGGGATGGCCAGAATGCCTATGCACCCAGTTCAGGGACTGTTTGATTTCACAGAACTGGATGACAGGTATCTTTGTAACTTGAGTCTACTTTTGTCCCAACAAAACTGAAGTTTTTCCATTGAAATTTCTTTTTCAACATTTGATTTTGTTTATTTTAAATAATAAGCTACTTATGTGAATGACAGTCAATACAGGAGCTTCCTGTATTGACTCCTCTATTTTTATTGAATAAGCCTCCATCAAACTTTTCCAATGATAATACACTGCTGTCAGGCACTGTACTGCTCCAAACAGAAATGGACACTTGGTTTACTGGCTTATGCTTGTAGCCAGATTAGAGTCTTAGAGGAGCTAACACAGAAGTTCAGAACTCACATGCTGATGCCCCAAGCCCAAGGGAAGTAGGGACAGACACAAAGAAGTCCCATAGGGAAAACCAGTCCCAAGCAGTCAAGCTCAAGAAAAAGATCAGGCTCAGTTTTCAGTTTCATAATTTAAACTAACAAATAAAAGATAAATAACAAGGAAGTAAGTTTGAACTCTCCCGCCTTGTATTTTTGTGTGTCTATGTACATGCTGTATTAAGAACAAAGCCTGGAGTGTTAGCTGCTTGGACAGAGTTTCCTGAACATAATCGTTTGTTAACAAAAATTTTGTTCTGTTCATTCAAGATTCTTTCAACTCCACCAGTGTTTAGGAGTAACACTAAGAAAGGATGTTAAAAATTGCACTTGCCTGAGTGATAAATATCCGTGTGCTGCCAGTGATCATGGCCTTTTTAGTCACTGCTACAGCACAAGGACACCAGAAAATACAATGTACTTCGGAGTATGTGTTCCATTAACCATAGGGCCATCAGAACGCAGGGTTTTTTCACTAAAAATACTGCTTATCTTTGATCAGCTGTGCAAAGCTTCCAAAATAGTGAAGGAAGCATCTTGTTGGCCATAGTTGTGGAACTCTGTCCAGCACCGAGCTCAGAATTGGCAACCGTCTTGCTTTGAGGGCAACAGTTTTCTGAGGTTTGTGGTGAGTTAGTTCAGCATCTGTGGAGCTGGGCAAGGAGAGAAGAATTTTAACAGATACGCAAGAGAGGTACAAAAATCAGTAGTCCCAGGAAAGGACTAACTGGCAAGATGGCAACTGATGAAAGCAAGCTTAATGTTGACTGGCTCTAAAGCATTATTTCTTCTTCCTTCAACTTAGCTGAATGACCAAGCTCAGGAAACAAGCATCCTTTGGACAAATGTGTGCTAATACATGCTTGCCTGTGTCCTGTGATTTAAAATGGGCTTCCTAACCACAGAAAGGAATCTCAAGTTACTTACAATGCTTATAATATATACACTTACAATGGAGAAGTGTTACTGTGGGAACCCAGGACATTGTGAAACAAGAACAAGATTCAACAAGCTCTGCAATGTAGTTTCTCAGTCAACACTAGGAGCAATCAGATGGTTAAAATGATGTGATGGGGATTATAAGAGAGAAATTAGAGACAGGAGATTTAGAAAGAAGCTGATCACAGGAATGGAAAGGACTGGAAAATATGATGGACAGATACCACGTTTGAAAGCAAGACAGCACAAAACAAAACTGATGATGTAAAAAATGGTGTAAATGACATTCACAATGGATCAGGGTCAAAATATCATTGGCAATGATAAAACAGTATAATTTACAGGCTTGGTAGGTAACTATCTGGCATACACGAGGGCTCGCTGAGGAACAGAAAACTGGATGGTCGAGCAAGAACTGGGGACTGATTTGAAGTATCAGTACTTGGAAAGCTAAATCCTGCTTGGCTGAACACAGATAGACCAGTCCAACTGCTTTTTAAGATAGCTCAGCCTTAATGTAACCAGCCCATGTGTTAGAGGAATCTTGTTAAACCTACTTATCTAGAAAGAAGTTTCAGTGAAACATTACCCATTTTTCAGTGTCATCAGCTGAATGCAGTGACATAGATGAACAAAGATTGATACTATAGTATATGGGCCTCTAGCTAGCTCAAGCATTAGCTCACAATTAAGGAGCACTCTATAATTACTGATTGATTACTTTACTCTGACTCTGCTGCAGGTTAGAAATAAGCATTTAAGAGAATTGTGTAGCATATTTCCAAGTGTTAAAGGTTTTGATGACCTCCTTCTCATGCTCCCTTCTACAGATCTGTTTTTGTTGAGTAATGATAGGTGTGACATTCACTCCTCTCTGAGAGGAGAGCACTCCTTATTCCCTCAAGTTCAGAAGTGCCTGCATTTTTCCAAACTGTTTGGCACATCACTCCTAGGTTAATTTTACTTATGAATCACATTGCATGGTTTGGCATACACAGCTATCCTGGAAGTGTCATGAGGATTTGATGTTCTAAAAACAGGCTGTATGTCATAAGGTTTCCATGAAAACATTCTTCAACATAGGCATACAAAGCTTAAAATGTGCATTTTAGTGCTGCTTTAAGGACACTAGATCTGCATCTAATCACAGATTTTACAGACTGAAGTCACGTAGGATTGATTAAGATTTTTTTTCCTGTCTACCAAATGAAAACATTTATCTGTTTTAGTGCTCAAAGCCTAGAGAGCCAAAGTTCTCTCACATGCAACTCCAGTCAAGTCAATGGATTAAGAACTAGGATGAATCTGGCACAGCGTATGACACTGCTTGTGCTTAATGTGAACCTGCCTTGTATGATGAAGCTATCATTACAATTCATGGCAGGAATGAAATGTCAGTGACAGAGAGTATTGCTACTCCAGTCATGCCACGTATCTCAATGTCAGAACTCCTCTTGGAACTGACATTTCATTACTACCACGTACAACATTTTGATGATAAGAATAAAAAAATATATTAATAAGCAAGGAGTAGATATGGCCATACCAAAGATTTACGTAAAGCTTAATTTCACAAGAGGGAATTGTTTTTCATTTACAAGCATTGCTAAGACATAACAAACATGTAGCACGCTCCTTTTCTTGGCTTAATCTCAAAATACTTTAACATTATGGTGAAAATAGTGACTAAAGAACATACTGCATAGGAGAACTAAACACAGGTTTGAAACAGAAGTTTATTCCTGAAGTTTTAAATCACTTACATTGCAATTTTTGGACTAGTCAAAGGAAAAAAAAAAAAAACTGCAAAAAAAAAAAAAGTTTTAATCCTGCTTCACTGTCTTAGTCTACTAAAGGAGTATACTACTAAAATAACTGGAAGAAATAGCTCATGTGGTGCATTTAATTTTGTTTATAGGAAATTAGAATTGTGCCTCACACAGACATGCAATGCAGACTTATCTCTACACAAACACAACAGGTTAATTGGAAAAGCTGATCAGTAGGAACACAAAGAGTTCTTCTATCTTACTGGCTATTATATCGCAGCATTTTGTGTAATGTGGTTTGCTTTATGTGTCACTTAAGGTAGTGAGGAGCGACGTTTGAGTGGACACAAAAATATAATATCACTGTACTATAGAAGTTATTTTAATGGTCTGAAAAGATGCTGCTGAAAATGAGATCAAATTCTAGAACGTGGCTATTCTCTTGAATGGCTTTTCATATCTGCTAAAGCTAACATGCTAAAACAAGACTACATTATTAGGAAGAGGCATGAGGCAGGTATATAAAAAGACATGAGTAAGTGCCATGACTCAGCTCTCAAAGAACACAGTTGCCTACATGAATTACACACCTAAAAGGTGACTTGTACGTTCACATACCCAATTTTTGCTTGTAGTCATAAAACTGTGCATGAACCTTAGGTCTTCCCTCCTGAAAATATGACATTGTCAATTATCACCAACTGCAAATGTTGAAAACAACAGAAGAATAAACCATATGGTACATAAAATTTAAAAAAAAAATCCCCTTTTGAATCACAGGAATCTTGTACAATTTCCTGGTTTGGAACTTAAAAATGGCACTAATCAGTTTCAAAGGGCCTTTTCAATCAACCCATAATGCACATCACCATACTTCTCCCTTGGGACTGCTAAATGTTTCCTCTACGTACTCGTGGTAGGGTTGTTCCTTTATCCCAGGAACTAGATGTTTGTGTTCTGGATACCAAGGACCCCACTACTAACTATGGTGTTTCTATCTACATGTTTATAAGGACATCACACTGAACAGAAAAGCAAATGTAATATGCACTTCTTGGGAGCCAGTCAAAAAAACCCCACCGTATCTAATTATTAGTGGGGAAAATACCAGATTGGGGCAAGTCATTATGGGCAAAGTCTAAAATAGAGGTAGCTTTTCCTTCCATTGTAAGAGGTTTGTATTAGAGGATCTGAAGGTTCCTGACTGGACTGTGATGGAATATGAACACTACAACTCAATCAGAAGAAGCTAGAAAGATCATTATTTTTAAAGGAAATGTATTTTGAATGGAAGTGTAAACAAATTCTTTCAAAATAAAGATGACAAATAAAAAGCTGGATGTGCAAACTACATGTTAGTAAAGAACCGTACAAACTAATCTACTGGAAAATAATGGTAATGCAACAACAGCAGCAAAATCCTTTAAGATAGGTAGTTTGCAAATAATCATTTTAAGACCAGTGTCTGCTTTTGGCCACTGTCAAGACAGCATGTTGGATTAGGTGGACTTGCAATCTGAGCCAGAACACCCACTAACTAAATATTTATCTTGTTACATGTGCTAGCTCACCTGGCAACCTAGGATATGTGCTGATGTTACTACTCCCTTTTGTAATGATGACAGCTGTCTCTTACATTTCCAAAGGTGCTGCATATTGTATGGATTTGGTTAATATCCAGAACACTGTTTACACTGTATCGTGAAGCACTTCAAACAAATTCTGCTGAGGTTTGAGAAGTAGCATAAATTGCCGCTGAAAGCTATCCTGAAGTGTTGTCCTAGGCAGATTGTCCACTGACAGAAAATGCCTCTGAGCATCCCATTTTGCCCACCAGATTGGTAGAAAACCTAGCAAATTAACTATGTCGAACTGCAGAGGGACAGGGGAATACTCCCTTAACACTGTGGCTCACGTTGAGTTCAGGCAAACACCTGTGGCAATTTAAGATGCAGCTGTAGCCTCCTGACTGCCCAGTCCCTTCTTTTATGGTTACTAGCATTTACCAAAAGGGATATATAGGAGAATTTGTATGGTTCAGTTATCCTAGATCCCCATGTCTAGTGTCCTGGCACAAAACCATTTTCTTTAGACCAGTATCGGGACAGCCTGGCCTGGGAACACATTTGAACCTGACAACCTTGCTTCAGAGTAAGAAAGCTCCAGCAAAGAAGTCGGCATCAGGATTTTAACATTTTAAAGTACTGCTGCCAGATCTGCAAGAGCTTGTCTACCAGAGCCCTAAGGCTCAAATGAAAGAGCAATGAGTAACTTCACTTGAATTTCTCCGCTTAAAGCAGTGCCAGTTTCTCATTGGTAAAACCCTGCAAGAAGGATGTTGATGCATTTTAGCGAAGCAAAGCTGTACTTCAGCTGTGAAATGTCAGGGAAGAGAGCTGGGACATTTTACACCCTACTGGAATGCTCTTTTAACACAATGACATTTACTACATGACTGTCCACTGCAATCGGAAATGTCATAATCATAAAAGTCATTTTCTTAGACCCATTTTCAGTTCTTGTTACAACGGAGGTTGTAAAAGAGAATAAACAAGCAGATGTAGACACAAACTAAGAATTTTAAGTTCTAGCTCTCTAGCTATGAAGGTTTGCCTTTCTAAAAGGGGAAATTGTGCTAAGCAGTATGATTCATTCTACAGTGCAGGAGCTTCCCTCTGTAACAGGCAGACCTGTACACTTTCCAAGCTGTACATTCAAGTCGGTTGACTGTACAGCTACAGATTACAGTCGTGCAACTCAAAGGGGACTGGGGAATACCCTGCCTACTTTAAGAAAGCCATGTTGGACAGCTAGGACTGATGGTGAACAAATAGCGCATGGTTTACTACTTAGCTATGTAATCAGCATTTAAGCTCCAGGTCTGTACTCCTTCATATCTAATAGTCCCTTTGAGGCTCTTTTTTCAATTCTACATTATACTTCTATTAAATTCTGGTTTTCCATTGTTATGGACTGTCTTACAGGAGTGTTTTTTCCTAATATATTAATTTGGGGGTTTCTTCATGCTCAATTTGTTGCACAAACTGTTGTAAAAAGTTGTGCTTCCAAGCGGTGGATACAATTGAATGGTTAAACAATTCTATGTATTAATGTTTTTCTGAATTACCTGAGATGGAAATGTAACAAAGTACCTTACAGTATGAGTAAATATGAATCATTACAATTTATTACTCAAAAACCTATCCTTACCCTTTCCACAACTAATTTTATTTGCTGTAACGTATAATAGTAAACACCTTTGTCATTGCTTTAATAGCCTTTTATGCACTCAAAAGCTAGCAGGTACTTTTAACAATTTACCATTTAAAGATAAATGAAACAATTATTCATTTTAAAAAATCAATTGAATAAAAAATGTTCTCAGTGTGACAGCCCCCACTGATACATGCACAAGATGCATTAATCAACTATACATAGTTAAGAAAGCAGCAATAAACACAAAATACAAATATTTTTGTGGAGTTTTATACCTATCTATATTTATGAGAAAAGTTATGAAGATAAATGCACCTTAGTTTAGCTTTCCAAATGTAGCTAGTTATCTAAAAATACAGCTATTTCTGAGTATAATTCCATACATAGTACTACATCTTCTCTATGAAACCTAGATTGTTGTATTAAATTTGAATCTGGTTCTGCAAACCCACCTGCTTATTCTCTTTCTGTTCTGTCTTTTCCATATTAACAAGCAGTAGCAATCAGGTTTTCTCTCCCCTCCTGCTAGCTCTCAGGCTGAGCTGACGGCTACTGTCACTAATGCATCCTATGGAGTCATCTTTTCAGGGGCTGCTTTTACTTTTGTTCGGGTTTCTGCATTTTCTACTGAAACAAACCTTCTGAACACTGAAGGACTTAGGAATGCCTTAGGATGAGAGCGTGAAGTATCTAAAGAGCCCAATATATTATGCAGTGTGTAGCTGGGTTTAAAAGAGAAATACAGCAATATGATGCAGAAAAGAATTCAAGGTCCAGCTGACTCACTCGTCATGCCCCTGTAAGGAAGTGCCTCTATACTGTAATAGATCTCTTCTCTTTCCTTGTGATACACGTATAAAAAACAGGTTGTCTTAAATATATGACAATATTTATTAACAATATTTTTTGCCTTGCAGGTGGTACTGTGAAGGCAAGGAGCTTGAAAACTCACCAGACATTCAAATTATCCAGACAGGTGATCAACACTCCTTGGTTATTGTTGAAGCTTTTGAGGAGGATACAGGACGTTACTCGTGCTTTGCTTCAAACATCTATGGAACAGACTCCACTTCTGCAGAGATTTACATAGAAGGTAATCTTAGAATCGTTGTGGAAATTGGTTGTTGAAATTACTCATACATAGTAAGATACAATTATGCATTTTGCATGTTAACTGTGTAATAGATTTGTCACAAAAAATACATAGCAGGGAGTCAACACTTTTTGTTGTTATTAACATACTTATTACTTCTCTCTAAAATACCCTTCAGACAAGTGACTGCCCTTTACATATACTTTTATTGTGTTGCTTCACAGAGATTTTCTATATCTCACTGCAAGATTGAAATCTAGAAATACTCAGATTCTGATTCCATCTTATGTTTTTTGTCTGTGGTTACTCTACAGATATATAAGAACCTAAACTTTGTAACTAATTCTTCTTAATCCCTTTTCCCGACAGTCATTATTACAAATTGAACGTGGGATAGCTTCATCCTAACCAGTTATTGGGACCTTGTAACCAAAATAAACATGCCAGCAATTTGATATTTTACTTGCACAATAGATGCTGTAAATAAAACAGAATACACATCTGCAGATTTAGGTCTATTTTCTTTTCTTTCTTCTTATGCTTTTTAATCTATCCTACCTGGTTTAAGAGATATCTATTCATTATATTTCTTTTTAACACTTTTTTGGGTAAGGTTTTATATTGCATCCATCATTGTGCTAGCAGGATTACAAATTTACAATAAACACATAGAACTTTTTTTTTCCTTTTGTCTTTTTTCCATTTCTCAGTCAGAGAAACATACTATGAGTACCATCACTAGCAACAGTGGGACTATTCATAAATTAAAGCACCTACCCTACTTAATACAAGGATTATTTTGCTCTACTGATATTCTGCTTTCATGTCTCTAATCTGACAGTGAAAGGACGAATCCTTTTTTAGTTTCTATCTGCACTGCCCCTGACATTAATGGGAGATGTCTGTGCTTGGCAGTGATTTACCAGGTCTTGAGATTGGGGCCAAGGCCGGCTTTTACCTAGCTCACTGGATGTTGGACGGAAGCCATGGCTGATGGAGATGCTCACTGGCAGGAACCACAAAGAAAATGCAAATTCCAAATGCAGTGAAGGCTGAATCACCAGTGTAAAATGGCTCAGTAAGACAGCTGTTAGTAAACTGAGCTAATATGTTCTCCAAACTGTGCTACAAGGCACTAGTTTAAGAACATTAGCTATGATTCCAGGTCTCTCTCTTCCCCCCCCCCCTTTTTTTTTTTTTAAACTGGTACTATCAGGTGGCTGAGGAAAAAAAAAAGCTCTTACTTGATTCACGACAGCAATTACAGACTAATCATACCAGTAGCATTTCAAATAGAACCTGAGGAAGACCCATGTATACATTCACTCTTGGATGCTGTTTTCCTCATTTCAGTCGCACCTCATCCCAAATCTGCCTGTCAATAGCAGTTCTGCATCTTACACGGTATGCAATGTTGATTCATTTCCACTGCAATGTGATCTTATGTTTTAGCGTAGCTTTATAATACACAACCTTAGCATGCGCAGAATTCTAAGGTTATAAACTTTATACTTCATAGAATTTAGAACCTTAGAGAAAATCTGAATAAATGTCGGTACCATTCATAGATAAACTCCTCCAAAAACCCCTCTGCTAAGCGATTTTTTTTTCATTTTCACAGGAGTCTCTTCTTCTGACTCTGAAGGTGAAATCGTCAAAGAAGAAATGGATCAGTAAGTTTAAAATCAACTACATCTACTGTATTTCTTACAGTTAAAAAACCCCACAAGTGCAGATATTTCAGTTTCGATTAATATTTTGCAACTTCTAACACATTAGGCTTCTGTTTGGGATTTGGTTGGATTGTTTTGGTTGGGATACGTTTGTGTATTTGTTCTCTTTACAAATAGCATGGAAAAAATTTGCGTCTGTGTCTTACACTTTATGTTAAGAATTGAAGGTCTAATATTAAACATAAGAAGAAATATGTTACCTTAAAGATTACGCTACTAATTTTAATTTACTAAAACAAATGCCATTTGACTAGACCCAATTTAAATGCTGATTCACGCATCTGACTTGGAAAAACAGTGTACTAAAATTTCTCACATGAAAATATGGTGTGTCATGAAGTTTTTGGCAGAAGATGGATATACACAGATTATTTACTTTTGAGATAGGTAAATTAATATATATATATATATATGAACTAGGGTAAACTGAAATAATGGGTAGAAAACACTACTTAATGATAAAAAGAAAGAAAAGGTGTCAGATGTAATCTAAAACCTGGGAAATAATTTTATTTCCTAAATAAAATCCATTCCCTGTGTATTTGGAACCTGATCCAATGCTGTTAAAATCTACAGTCTTTCAGAATCAAAGTCCTTCTATTACCTGGAAAGGGAGTCAGACTGGTTGAAAACTAAAATAATAACTCTTTTATTTTGAACTCCTTTGTACGCATTAATTCAACCCCAAAAGCAACCAGTGCTTCATAAAGAGGAAATTTTAATCAGACAGACTTATGCACCCTGGGTTTTTTTCCATTATTTACTAAGGAGAGTTATACTCATTACAAGTGTCGTTTTCTTTTAAAATGCAAATACAATACAAAAGACTGCATTGTGTTTGACTGCAGACCTCAGGCTGACAGAAAATCCTGTCTCAGGTGATTTTTACTCCAAAGTCATAAAAGACTCCAGATTGGATTGGTTTATGGACTTTGATAAATGTAAGGGTTTAATATAAAATTAACACCAAGGAGATCTCAAAGGTTTTGGGACAAATTGCTAAGTTTTTCATAGTTCTAGCTCAGACTTTTCCAAATGTGTCAGACATAATGTTTTTTCTTACTCATCTCGTTAGGTGTTAATGTAGTGTTGACCATGATCCTGATCACTTGATGGCATCTCTAAGTTTCTTACCTCATTAAATTGTGATGTATTGCATTCTGTATTTCTTAGGAAAAAAAGAATGCTGCTCTGACATCGTAGTGGGATGTCCTCAAATGACAGAATTATGAAAGATCAGGTTTGGGTATGACCAGAGTGTCCTTATTTCTGCTTAGCTTCCAGCTATTGTCACATGAATCTGAACATCTGTAATTAAAGGGAATTAATATGAGAACAGGTGCAAAAAAAAGTTCAAAATTTCAAAAGAGAAATCAGTGATCACAACAACTATATGTTTAACCTGAGTAAGGCTGCCTCTGGTTTGCAGGCTGGCTTTCCTGGGGGCACCTGTGGTACATTCCAGAGAAGCCAGCGCATACCTCAAACTGAATAAAAAGAACATCTCTTCAGTGTCTGCATTATTTTACTTACCAATATAAATAAATAGGATCAACTCTTTCAATTTCATACAGAAACAACCTAGAAGTGAAGAGGTGCCAACCTGTACACTACCAAAATTGCATGATAAGTTGGTCAGAAAGCATACATCTCTTTTTTTATTTTTCAGCAGTAAATTATTGAATCTGTATCCAAGCAGACCACAGTATTTTCATTACCATATAGGCCCAAATCTTCATACAAGCTCAGGGAGCAGTGCAAGAGAAACCGGCACTGTCCTCTGAGAAACCACCATCACTGTCATGCTGCTCAGACCTGGTAACAGCAGCTTTCAAGCCACAATTGGGTTCATCCATGCCATTTATTACATTTGGTGTAACTGAACTAAGTATGAGAGTTTAGAGTGGCAAGATACGCAGCCTGATTCTTATTAAATACCATTTACCTAGGATACCTTGCATATCAGTTTAGATCAGTTGGAATTCAATCCTAGAAGTGAGGCTGGGGTTGACATGTAACTGCGACAGACATAACTAAGGGACACACACATAGCTCTAGCTTCCAATTAGAGAACTTGTTTTTGGTTAATATTTCACAGCAAACCAAAGCCAGCTGACACTTCCTTCAATGCAACATCTCCTGCTGCTAGAACTGCAACGAAGCATCAGGAAACCTCCAAGGCACCCTCTGCCATGGTTCAGTCTGTGTCTGTACCTGTCCAGCCTGTGTCAACACCAGCTAATCAGGTAGGGGAGACAACATGATGAATTTCAAGGACCAAAAGCAAGATCTTAAAAAGGTGTTTCTTCTACAATTTGTGACTCAGAACCCCCAAATTTTCTAGTTTTTGCTTTGCTGTTGAACTTCAGCTTTGAACCTCAGAGTCATACAGTAGTTGAACACACAGAAGAGATGTCCTGCCTACTAGTTAACCTTTAGCACCTGGCAAAGGGAAGGGAACCTTTCATCCCCAAGCTACAGGCATCTCTGCGGCAGTGAGCAGAAGAAGCAGCTGCCGCTAGCTCAGCCAGCGGCGGGAATCTGTGTGCGCTCCAGCAGGCCAGAGACTGCATGCCGCGAAGGGCACTTGGACGCGTAAGTCAACTCACTGGCACGTACACATTGCAGACTGACTCAGTCCCTTTCAATAGTGGCAGCCTAGTACTTTTTCTTCTCTCTCTACAGAACTCACTCCAAATCATTTTCTTTCAGTGAAAGTTATTTTAAGCTAAATCCTTTCACTACTGTGTTTACTTTATATGTAGATATGTTATTTACCACATAACATTTTAATTTCCATATCAAAGAGTTTCTAATTAATGCATTTTGAGTCCTTTTTGGTGCAAACGATCAGAACATTCATAACTGTGAATTCTTTCTTAATAAGAAAGAAGAGCCGTATTTACTTAAAAATAAAACCGAAAAGTTAATGAGAAACTATTTATGCAGCCTTCTCAATGTTTACAGCCTAGAATTAGGTGGTAACCAATAAACTGAATAGGTGAAGTAATGCACGTTTACTTTTGACTACACAGAGAACGGAACTAAGCCTTTGCGACATTTTGCCATTTTGACAGAGGTTGCCTAAGTCAAGAGTGACAGTTATCTCAAAAATTAACACTTTTAATCCTGTTGGCTTATAAGACACTATCTATAAAATCTGGCTGTGTTCCCTGAGATACTGAATCACTAATTCTGCTGTTCTGGAGCAGCTTCTATTTCACTAAAATGAAAAACTCGATTAATCAAGTTACACAAGGACGTTTTCTAGGAGGAGAATAATTTCATTCTGATTTCACTGAGTAGGGTCAATAGGATGATATTTCACCTCTGTAAATTGTTTGGTTTTGGCAAAGGAGAAGAATTACAGTGAATTACATTAGCAGTCACACACTTGACTTTTCATTACTAATGCCCATAAACATCTTGTAAGAACTTTTGAAAGGAGACTACTACCGAGCAGTCTACACAGATTTGCCTTAGTGAAGTATTAACGAAAGATGTTATAAGCGAAGTTTTCTTTCCCGTGATTAACTCAATAAGGCAATAAGGTTATAACAGCATTTTTGTTACTCAGGCAGTAACCCATCCAGGAAGATCACTAGCAGTTGTCTCCAATAGAGCAATTTTTATTCATTGCATTGAATATTTTTCTTTGGACTTCACCCACCAAAATCTTTTTTGTGTTATTCCAAAAGCATGTTTCTCCTGTATATGGAAAAATAACCTCTGTACACCTAAACATCATCATGTGATGTTTTGCAATCTACAGGCTCAAAGCCCCACTAACTATTTGCAAGGACTGGATGGAAGACCTATAATTGCTGCTCCTGTATTTACAAAGGTAATTTGTCTATGACATAAGTGAAAACTAAAGAGGCAAATTAATTGTATGGAGAGATAATTAAAATTTTCTAGCTACCAAAGATAACAAAAGGAATTATGCATTTCTTAAGCCATTCAAGGATTTAAATGGCTTTATGAAATCTTACTGAAATCAGTATTACTTCCAGACCAATAAAACATTTACTGACTGTCTATTCATTTTCTCTATTAGATGTTACAGGATATTTCAGCTTCTGAGGGGCAGCTTGTTGTCTTTGAATGTCGGGTGAAAGGAGCTCCTTCCCCAAAGGTTGAATGGTATAGAGAAGGAACACTGATAGAAGATTCTCCAGATTTTAGGATATTACAAAAAAGTATGTTTCTTGTGTGGAAATATTGTGTCTAATAAAACATAGGCAAGCAACAAAACTGCTAATATAGCAACACTTCAAATTTCTTATTACTATGGTAAGAACTATATAAGCCATATTTATGGCAATAAATCTGGATTCCAGAAGCCAAAACTGTGGATGAATTGAACAGCATACTCACAGGTAGTATTTCTCTGAGATTCCCCAAACTATGGAATTGTTTTGCCGTCTGCTTTGATCTCTTTGCCACTTCAATGCCCTTTTCTAATTCAGCCTTACTTCTGCTGTTTGTTTTTGGGTTTGCACCGTTTACGTAGAGTTGCATTGCCTGTAAATCCCTCACCTTTTAGTTCAGTACTATTATAATAGTGCTTATGGGCCATGGATTGCTTATTTACCCACAAAAGTAACATGATGCACACTTTAGCATGTTTACGCATACATGTGTGTGCACATCATACATGATAGGTTGTAAATGTATACTTTTACTTTAATTTTCAAATGTAGCTGAAAGATCTGCAGTTTTCTTAGAAGTCACTGGAATGCTAAAATTGCTAAAACTCAACAGAAATTCCTTAAATACCACAATAAATCAAACCTAAATGAAACAATGCTTTATCATAACTTGATTTCATGTGTGTAATAGTTTCAGAAATTGTCTCCAAGACACAATAAGGTAGTACTAAGATTGCAAAAAAAAAAATTTCTTGCAGAATTTATTTCCTATTCATAAGTTCTCAAAAGTGTTCATAAGTGTTCATATTGTTCAGTGGATTTGACATACCATACAAGGCCTGGCTGTCTCCACCACCCCTTAAACAGAAAATTGGATCAAAAGGAGTATTCCATCATATTGAGAAGATCAAGCTTCATGTTTAGTGCTTAAGAAAAAAAAAAATATTATTGGCAAAAGTAAGTATATTCAATCTACTAATTCTGCTCTTCTTCCCTTTAGAACCACGATCTATGGCTGAACCAGGTGAGGATCATCAAAAGGCTTATACTTTTTTGATTATACAAATGTAGTGATTTAACCTCACAAAATATTAATTATTTAAACTCCATAATTTAATTAACATAATTTCTTCTTTTCCCCATGTTCTATAGTTACTAGTGAGATGCATTTCACTGTAGACCGTTCCATAAACATATAATTTGAACTGATTCTATCACTTTTAAAGAAAATAATGTTTCCATTCTGCTTTGACCAGTTCTAACTTAGGACCTAAATGTTACCACCTTGCAAGCTAAAGATTAACAAAATTAATGTATGAGGGTCCCCTGTATATCTGAGGTTCAGAAGTACACAAGATGATGTAGGACTGAGCTATTTTTATCTAGTTTACCAGTTAGGGAACATTGCATCAGATGTTTAGCCATGTCAGCCATTCCCTTTGCTCCCGACCAGCGTAATATGAGAGTATCACATCAGGTGTTCCACCCCTGATATCAGCAAATCCTATAAAAGTGGCTGAACTTGCTAATTTCAAGGGTCAGAACAGAATATAGGCTACTCTACATGACTTGAGCAAGGGAGTCTTGTAGATTTTGATTACTTCTCCATGAGACAATCACTCTTCCCGTTACGCTTTTCACTATTAAAAATATAAAGCTGGTCCTCTTAAGACACAATATTACCAAAGGAGTATTAACTCTTATGGAATATCAACTTATGTAACTCTTCTCCATGCCTTATTAAAAGTTTTTTACCCCAGAAAGTGTCTTGAAAGAGACTTTTTCTACCAGAACCCAACGATGCTGTTCCTTTACTGTCCAGTGGCATCACTGCTGAGTAATGTGAAGCTGTTTTTAGAGGGTAATGAGTTGGGTGCAGTTGTCACTGCCTCATCACCTGCTGCTCATTCAGAAGGAATCTGGCTTTCCATGCATGCACTGGCTGGCAAATCCAAGTACTACAAACTAGATACTATAATGCCTTAAACTAGTTCTATAATCCCAGTACTATAATAAACTATTATTCTCCTGTAGTTGTTAGCAAATAATCTCTTTGTTGCTACTAGATTTTCCTCAGTGAAGACATGAAACAATCAAGTTTGAGTGTGGTATGGTCTTGTACATTAATACTCATATAAATATTAATCCTGTAGGGTTTTAGGAAAGTTTCTTGCAAAATGGTAGCAAAATAGTCACTGACTAGTTGAAGAAATGCTATCAGCCCACATTTCAATACACTTCAGATGTACTCTCCCTCCCTATCCCAGCCACCCAGCCACACGGAAGATTTAAAATCCTATCACCACAGGTATTTATTAGCTCGTACTGCTGCCCAGACATGTCAGATACTGGTCAGACAGGAATGTCATAACCCCAGACTGACTTTGCAAGACGGAATTTAATTTTTGCTAGTACAATTTTACTAGCACATTTTTGGTGCCCATTAGTCTTCTTCACTAAGAAGAGAAAAGGCAACCTTCTATAAGCACAATTAGTACAATCCCCTCTATTTGCAAATCTGCACTGGTACTTTTGGAAAATGCCAGCCTATATGTATGTCTTTTGTATTTCTTCACCTTACAGAGTGCCTCTACTTGAATTGTTCCCAGCTAATTATAACCAATCTTTCAATCTGCAAAGAGACTAAAATATATGTATTTTAGTAAGTTGTAACTATAGACTACACTACATCTCTCCAAATTAAAATTTAAGCGCTTCAGAGAGAAAGTCTGTACTTCATGCGATTAGGAAAACATTTTCTAATGTTTTCCAAACACTGCTGACACCTGTTCTGCACTTTCGTTGGGCATGCTGGAGCACAGATAGTACCAGTTGTTGCAGACAATGCTGGTAACAGCTGCTGCACACAAAGGCTGCCAAAGTTGATAATACTGATGAAACTAAAATCAAACTGAACGAGGTGGAAAACCTTAAGGAAATGTCCCTGAGGGTAGTCAAGACTTTGTTTGTTTGTGTGCTGCTGCATGCTCTCTTCAAGTAATAATACTGCTCTGATGCTTTACAGAGGAGATCTGTACTCTCGTTATTGCTGAAGTATTTTCAGAAGATTCTGGCAGTTTCACCTGTACTGCAAGCAATAAATACGGCACAGTATCTAGTATAGCTCATCTAACTGTCAAAGGTAAGAGCTTGTTTTAGTCCTTTGCTTGCTAGTAAATATAAGCAGTCCAGGCTGCTTATTGAACATACAGATTGCTATGTCTTTTCAAAGTGCCCTTCCCCAATTAGAAATATGAAGGAACAAGGAACATTAGAGAATGAATCCCACACGGCCCTTCCAAAAACATAACTCTTGGTGACATCAAGATCTGGGCAGTAGCCATTTTTGGAATCTCTATGGACTGTTCAGTTTGCTGTTTCAACAACCCTTTGGCGCAGAGCCCAAAGGAGGAAACCTCAAAGCAGATTCTTGCATACTGCCTACACAATTTATGCTGCCAAAGCACTAAGGAGTTTGGTGAGCAAAGTACAGCACATAAAAGCATAGCGCACTGCTGACTTCAATTCAGCTCAAGTTCTGGCAGTGTTCTTCATAACTAAGAAGTCAGAGAATTCTCTGAAAAGAATGTTTGTATTTCAAAGATGCTAGTGGAATTCTCAGGGGACACGGCTGAAGACCACTGCTGGATCTTCCAAAATAGAACTATGTCTCTTTTTCCCCTACCTTTACAATATTCTTTTGTTAAGAGAATTTGTTGTTAAACAAATGAGGTTAAAAAACCCAGTCCAATAGCTGAAAGGACATCACAGTGAGTTTTTCCAACTCTAACTTTTGTGATTTCATTTCACTATAATTTATGGTATTTACATATCACCAAAAGTTTGATATTTGCTATTTCAGCATCTGAAGACAGTAGTAATGCTGCTACCCTTCACACAATGAGCTCAATCAATTTAATTGCTGCTGAACATCAACATCCCCCACATACTCCTTCCCATCATGCAGTAAATCAAACCCCCAAACCTAAACTTGAAGGTGTTCTTGTGAACCACAATGAACCCAGATCAAGTTCCAAGATAGGTCTCCGTGTGCACTTCAAGCTGCCTGAAGATGATAAAGGAAGTGAATCATCATCAGAGGATGGACCTGGCGCTACAAACCAAATCAGACCGAACTATTTCCAAGAGAGGATAAATGGACAGCCAATGAAAATACCAGAGCCAACATCGCCATCCAAGGAACCCCCCCCAGTACTGGCTAAACCAAAGCTGTAAGTGAAAGGGATTCTAAGTCTCGGGAGCATCATTGATATTATTTAGTATTCATAGACCAGGACACTATTGCAACTAGAGCAAAAAAACTCAAACACAGAACAGAGACAGCCAGTATCACATGTGCTGGCCTAATTAACCATACTCTTAGAAAACATATTCTACAGAGCTAGATTTTTTTTCTGTATATCTCTCTTGGGAAAAGTCTTCTCCAAATTTAAAAGGAAAATGTTTTCCCTTTGAAATTTTATTTAATTCCACAATGCTTTCTGCTGCAAACAAAAGGTGAACAACGCTGCTTTTATGCAGGCAAAATAAAAGCAGGTTCTTCAAATACATCTCACTCAATTCTGAGAGCAGTTTTGCCAAAAACAGACATATTCAGTCTTATACATAGTATGGGCTAGCAACCTGCCCATAGTATGGGCTAGCAACTAGCCATGCCTCGTGACTTTTCTGTCTCACAAACGTAATCTCCTCCTAAAACAGATAAAATACTTGCAAATATTTGATAACATGACACCACTTGAACTAAAAGGCACCTGCATGATTAGTACACTGTGAGCTGAAGGGGAAATTTTAAGAAGTAGTGTAGTTTTCTTAGAGGACAATTTATGGAATTGACACTGCAGTTTATTAAGAAATATCTTTTCAGCATTTTTTAAACCTCCTAAATGTAGTTTAACAAAAAGCAAGCAGAGTCCTTCATTTCATTTCTAAAATGGGGAGAAGCTTTACCTAAAGGCTCAGGAAGGACTTTACAAAGTAATTCATTGGTGCTCTTAAGCAGGGATGTAATTTCATAGCATAAACATTACAAGTGAGAAGACAGAACTTGGATACCATGTAGCAGAGGAATAACTTGAAGCAGTGTTATTTTAATTTGTTAAGCCCATATTCACAGCCCTATTTACTTTCAGAGCTATAGTGTGTTTAAGGGGAAGCAGAAGCAGTATTTAAGTTGCTCAATACTTGCATAAAGCAGAATTTCTCTTACACCTCCTCCTCCCACAAAAAAATTTAACAAAGGAGTGCATTATTATGCAGGTGTATACATGAAGGACACCAAATCAGGATTGCACAACTTCTAAATCTCTAACATTCTGCTTTTTGAAAGCTTGAAATTGCTATCTTTATCTACCTTTAATGTGATTTTTGTTTAGTACATTATGGAAACAGTAATTCTTTTAAATAAAAAGAAGACCTGTTAACTGGTTTGTCAGTACCAGTTGTGGTTGGTCTCTACTTCTAGCTTTTTTGCTCTTTAACAACAGTCATTTAATACTTGACACTTTATTACATGATCATTTTCCATATCCTCTATGTCTTTTTTGGTTTCGGAAGGGGAAAAGTTAGCCTGGTTTCCATATGCTGTATTTCCACATACAGAATAACTAAACAAACCACTTAACAAGGCAAAATAATTTTCCTTAATTGCAAAGTAAAAAAAGCCCTGAAAACATATACAAAACAGTAGATAGCATCTAGGAAATAACAACTGCATGAAATGGAAGTCCTCTCTGAATGATGCACTCCTGCCTATCACTGAATGTCAACACCACCTAAACTGTGTTGGTAATACCTCTTTTGGAGGATTATTACAAAGCTTTACTAGCCCAAAGGACCCACTTTAACAGGAGCTAAATAACTGCAATCTGGCTTACAAACACTCATTTAAAATGCAATAAACCAAATCCTACTCTTAGTTACACAAGCCGAGAGGTACTAAGGTGATGTAAGGCAGAACTTGACAATGCTATCCCTTAAATATCTTCAAGTAAGATTTATATTTATATTTCATAGGTTAAAATGTAAGAATCATCTGCAGTCAAATAACGGTCAGACAAAAATCTTCTGTGCCTCTGGCAAAGGAGGAGAGGAAAGAAAAGTTTATTTTAGTAGCTCTTCTCATGATGTTAGAGAATACGTCATGTAGCAGTTTCCCCTACCCCTGTAACACAGGACATAGAGTTTTTCTTTCACAATTCACATATGGAAATGTAGTCAGCCCGCATGTTCTGGGCTCACGACCAATTTTGCTCATCTTTGTCTTATATGCAGTGATCACACCCAGTTAAAACAGCTCCACAACCAGATCTTGCTTGAACAACAGCAGGTGCATCAGACATCTACAAGAGAGTTGTCATTCAATACAGCTTTATTGAATTCCGCTACTTCGCTCCATCAACAGTCCACCTCAACTACATACAAACAAAGCAAAGCCTCTGCTTCACAGGCATTCAGCTATACCCGACCTAAGCAGTTCCTACCGTCACAAACCACACCACCTACCAGCTTCTCCTCTAGCTCCTCAGTCACAACATTCAGCAACGTCCCTCAAGGAACTCAAAGAACAAATAACAAGGAAAATTTCACAGGAAATCCTCCACTTGCCCAATCAAGGTCTTCAGGAATATTTACAAGTAAAAGTGAACAGTCTCTACCAAGCCCTAAAGAATCCGTGGTGCCTCCATTAACACTGTCTACACCTGGTCTAAAACAGTTTCAGCCGCAGAGTGTGACTCCTGCTCCTATCTCCCCAACTGGGCGGATTCAGAATCCAGTAGCTTTCCTCAGTGCTGTTCTTCCTTCGCTTCCTACTGTGCCATCAACCAATGCTATGGGACTGCCCAGAAGTACACCAGCCACGTAAGTAGCATAAAACATATATGCAGAAGTAGCGTACAAGAAATGCTCCTAAAGGAAACTGAGATACATTTCTGTTCAAGGGTTCAGTGGAGAGTTTACTGAAGTGCAAGTAATTCAGAAAACAGAAAAGCAAAATGTTCATATATTCTGGTCACTTCATCTAACCTTTACATTCGTTTAAGAAAGGAAGGGATAGTAGCTTCTGTAATAAGATAGATCAAGGGTAAGATAAATTCAAGATAGAGAAATTCGAGTTTATAAACAGATATATACAAGAATTTGGGGGGGCTCAGAGATTCCTAAGACTCTACTAGTAGGAGAAAAGAGATTTCATGAGCTTGCAGGATAAGTCACTCTAAGACCATTTGCCTATATGAGCTATAAAAACATTCTTACCTATTGTAAGCAACAAGTAAAGTTTTAAAAGGTACCTCATACTGTAAGTTATTTCTTAGTCCAGGTAAATCTAAGAAATAACTTATGTAAAGGTATTTTTCTGGTTGCAATACTTACTACATTTAAAGTCCCCCAGAAAATCTCAGGAAAGTTAATGGTTTGCATATAAATACTTTGATTGACAGCCAGCATGTTTTCTGTGACAAAATGGCTACCACCATACAAACAAACAAGGATGATGAACCAACAAACCTGGAAAGGTTCTGGCTTTAAGAGTTCCTTCTTTACTAGTAGAGCTGAAATTAATATCCCTTTTGTGGACCCTGTGTTAGCACGGCTAGAACCAGTAGATTGATACAACTTTTTATCTGTAGAACTCCACATTCTGCACAAATTAAGGAGTATTTCCCCCTTTTACCAATGGTATGCTTCAAGGTAGTGATAGCCATCAGCAAGTCACAATCTCCTAACCATCCTGCTGATACTACATCAACCAATCTGTAATTCTTACACAAAAAAGTATCCCTCAATACATAACATTGACCACCCTGTGTGCCAAGAAATCCTGCCTTCAAACCATTACTGCACTGCTGTTCCCAGACTTCCTAGCTGCCCAGCACAGGCACATAATCGCCATCGCCCTGTGGCACATGCCTGGAGGCCTTCACGGCCCTGGCATCATGGGCAGGCATACATAATAGAGTTATAAGTTCCACAGTGAAGTTTTTAACTACACCCAACTCCAGCCTTCGGCCTGCTTTCACAACATTGCAACAGCAAGCAAAAATCAACTGCAAGTATTCATCTACTCCCCTTCCTCCCCTCAGAGCCGGTGCACAAGTGCTCAGACTACTTTTTTTTTTGCATCAATGACACTTAACCCTTGCAAAGTGCTTTACTTTTTCTAACTGTTGTACCAGCTTTACTAAATAGATGCCTACAATATGCCTACCAGGTAGAGTAGTTAAATATTGTTTTCTTCCTTTCGCCTTTCCTGGGTCCCACACCAGAGCTGAATACCCACATAACATCATGCTGAGATTCAAATCTAGGTCTCTACACGGGAGAGAGTCAAAGTGAGGGCATAAAAAAATCAGGAAGGAACCTGAACAATATCTGTGCTAATCTGCGAATATCTATTGAGGTTTCAGCTTCCTTTTTTGGCATTATCGATTATAATAATCCTGGTTACCAAAGCAGTGAGAGATCACCATGTCTGCAGAACAAGAAAAGGAAGATATGTTGCACAGGAATCATCAGTCGTACCTTTTACCTAGAACTCGTTATTAGGATGCCAGCTCCTGGTAAACTGCTCAAACGTTGCACACTCTCTAGCAGTATGTTGCTGCTGTGCTTCAGCAGTGCACCCTCACAGTCCATTTAAGAGTTCAAATATTTTCAAACCTTACTTAAGTAAAACAGACTACATCTATAAAAGAAAAAGAAAAAGAACTGTTGATGTTCAGTGTCATAAAAGGGTGAGAGAAATGGAAGATGTAAAAGTTCATGGAAAGAGTAAATGATCATTGAAGATGTGAGCTAAAGATCAATGAGAAATTGTATTAGCTTTTAAATTATTGCCTGATACAGTAAAATGTACAAATTGTATACCTGTGGTAACACCTATACACATTTCTTCAGCATTCATTGCAACATCATTATTCCAGGATAAATATAAATGGAACTTACATGCTTATTCTAGTATTATAAAGCTTATTCTCTTTAAGATGAGTGTCCTTATTTACTACTGGCATGGGAATGGGGTGCATCATTAAAATAGTACCAAAAAAATCAAATCCCATATTGTACTTTGGCTTCTACATAAATAAATATCAGGTTCCAATTGAAACTTAACATCATATCACACAGGTGACCAAAAAAAAAAAAAATACTTGTTGCTGCATATTAGTATCAGAATTTTCTTTTAATAGCCCGACCCAGGGATTAACAAAGAAAAATCTCAAGCCTCTGCAGTTAGCAACAGATGATTCTATTCGGGAAAATAAAGCTGCACTTGTAAAGGACCTGGAAAGAAAACTGTATTTCAGAGAGGACGTTAATCAACAAAGTAGTCAGCAGGTAAGAAAATCGAGTGTTACTAAAATAAATTTCACTCGTAAACAAGAGATGTATTAGGATTTGTAGAACAAAAGGTGTCTGTGTGATTGAGCTGCTATGTTACTTTGCAGAGTGAGCTTTTGTGGTAAGTACTGGTTTGGAACAGCAAACTGGAGCTTTAAATGGGAAGCATGAGGGGATGCAGCTGTAGAGGGTTACTCTGAGCAGCATTTTTAATTTCTGATCATCTCTATTAGAGGCCAGCAGAAATGTAAAACTTCATTCTTTTCATGGAAGCTTCTGTACATTGGATGTCATTTTTTCATTTTACAGGTTGCTCAACTCATTGCACACATATACATTCATACACTGCATATTTTTAACATAAGGAGTAAAGTAATCAAACTGTTTAAGAAAAGGTTTCTGGTTTTACTTTGGTTGAACTAACATGCAGTATTCAATTTTTAGCATGAAAACATATTTTTCCAAATCTCTCTACTTACATAAATTGACAGGGACTTGTTAGGAGCTTAAAGATTTTGGTAGCTGTTACTGACATACACCAAACTTCAGACCTAGCTCTATTAGAGTTTAGCAAAATAAGAAGCCTTTTACAAAGTTCTAGGAACTAAATATCAGTTCATTCTCAACTGGAATCAATAAACTCACCAGATCTGGCAAGTATCAAATTAACCAAGAAATAAAAAAACAAAACAGTATTTTGAGGTTGAAATCACTGTAAATCAGGTTCAACCACCCTCGAGTAACAGTAGGACACACTAGGGACTGCTAGATAGCTGTTCTGTCTGTAGGTGATTATGCGAGTCTCACCTTGGCCACGGAGCCCTCCATAGCTGTCCCACCAGCTCAGGCTTAATGCAGCAAATAACGGTTTACCCTGATCTGTTGTCAACAAGGGACCTTTTCATAGCGTCTGTTAGCCCTTCTGACACAGACCATGCAAAGATAAGCAAAAAGCCACAGAGTCTCTGGAGCAAACTACCCTTTGTGGACAACTGCAGTGTAATTCCTGTTTTTTAAATTTTGCTGTTGACCTTTCTTTCTGGCAGATCACGCTGTGAAAGCACTTTGAGTAAAACAACTTGCAAGCGGTATGTTTTGCAGATGAATCACAAGTGTTACAATTTGTACTTGCTATGATAGTAAGACAAATTATTTAGGAGCTACTGTGAAATACCAATCAGTCTTTCGAGTTAACTGCATGATAACCCCTTTAGAAACAATGATCACGACTAGTGTCAAATTTACCTCTGACAGCAAAAGTTATTTATACATTTATTTGCTATTCTGCATGAGACCAAACCAAAATCTTGATTCCCAAACCCCCCAAACAGGGAAAAACTTCAAAACTGGCACTTCTCTAATTGTTGTGGTAATAAGAACGCCACTGGTAATGAACCAGAAAACAATTTTACGATTGCTCAATATGAGTTTCTTCATTTTCCCCTTAGTTCGCACCTTTAATCACTTCTGACTTTATTCTTCCACGTCCCAGAAAACCACTGCTCAGACCAACTCCAGCAAATTCAAGTCGGAGTTTTCTCCTCAGTGAAAGCAGTGATTATTTAAAGAGATGAGAGAATGCAGAGTATTTTCCAAAACACCTATTGTTTCACCATTTATAGAATCATCATTGTGAGAATAACATGTTGGAGTGCTGGATTCACACCCATAGATTTTGTCCTGTTTTTTCCTCTTGCAGTTAACACAGAATTAAAAAGGAGACATTTTCATCCTACATATAGCACATCTGCATTAAATTCATTATCATAATGCTACAGAAGGGCTTCGTATTCACTTTCTCATAAATATGAATGGAACTTTCCTCTGCATGAGATCACTGCATAATGAATGGAGTATAGCATCCAATAAGAATCTTGCAGTGTTCACTTCCTTGTATTTTCTACATGCTATTTTAAAAAATCTTCTCATAAAATGTGTCCTATAGCATATTTTTATTTAGAGAATTGTACTGCAACCTCGTATTTTAATAGCAATATTTGGTCTCATTTACAATATCTGCGAAGCACGTAGGGATCATCCAGAATGAAAGCTGCAGAAGACAAGTCTGTGTGTTAAAGTACTGGCATTGTCTTTTATTACCATATAAAGTGCAGTAATGAACACAAGTGATTTACATCCCGGTGCTCTATTCATTATCTATCATTTACTCCCATATGAAAAGTGTTTAGCTTACAAGTCAAGATTTTCCTAAGTGTCAGCATTATGCACTCAACATGATGTCTAATAATCCAGATGTACTCCTTCTGTTTCATCCAGTGCATCATTCATCACCAACAATAAAGAAATCCAGAATCAGAACATAGTTGGTAATTTTGCTGATGTTGCATGAGACAGAACAGATTAGTCTCTGGTCTTCTACAGCTATGATAATCACGCAGTGCTGACAGAAATACAAATATGACTTTGCTAAGATTCTAGCTGCAACTTAGATCAAGTACATGCCCTAACAAGCTGTCATTTTTACCAGAAAAAAAACCAGCATACCTTTCATTTATGCAGATGATAGTACACTATATTGCCAGGTGAAATTTCATCACAATTAGAAGTGTTGGGAAAAAAAAAAAAAAAGAGGTTCAGTTATACCAAATGTCTTTAGTCAGGTTTGCTCAGTTCTTTCAAACAGAAGATATGCTAAATGAGGATTAGCTTTAGGTAATTGCAGGAAGAGGTTAGCACAAATCCCAGGATATAGGAGACTTAACTCAGTTTCTTCCTTGGCCACTTGAAGTTGTAACTCTAACTCCTGTAAGGACAGCCTAACTCCTTGCCAGGGGGTACATGTACTGTTGGTGCTGTCCCAGGTTGCACAAATAATTAAACATTCTTTATCAGCAGGACAAAAATCTGGAAATTCCACCTGTCAGAACAGCTCCTTTAACAGGAGGCCTGAGCCTTTCTCTCACCTTCTCCAGCTCAATGAATAAAACTTCAGACTTTCAGGCAGTGTGGAACAGGCCCTCCTTTAGCAGGACATTTCAGAGAGCATTTCAGCTTAATGGTCAGGGTTGTTTGAGCAAGCTGCTAGAATCCTTTCTTCCAGCTCGTGTTGGAGAAAAGAAACTGAGAGACAGAGCAAAAGAGAATCACTCTCCTGCTTAGGAACTAGGACAAATGCCTGGATTCTTGCCCTTGCTGTGGTGGATATTTCAGTATTTCTGCAAAGTAAAACAACACAAGAAGGACTAATAACTTCCCCGTTCACTTATCTCCACTCCCATAACGTTTTCTTAGCATGGAGCTCAGAGCTTTCTCTTGGAGACTGAAGTTGAAATCCTGCAAGACAAAGCATCCAAGCCTCATAACCTCAGCGAGTGTCTGGGCTACTGCACCACTTGATGAAAGGAGAGCACAGACAGTGTTATCTCCACTTCCCAAAATCTGTCAGTCTAATCCATTGGGCCTTTCACTTTCCTTACAAGTAAAGTATTTTGGTAATGTTCAGTTAGAATACGTCACACAGAAACAAAAAAATGTGTGAGGAGAAAAAGGCAGATGGAAAATTTGGGGGGGGATTTTGGCAAATAAAAAAAAAAAAGTGTAATGCAAACTGATTCTTTTACCCTGGTATTTAAAAACATTTACAGGCTTCACCCATAGGATTACAGACAGAGTAAATTCAGCTTTACAGGCAAAACTTAGAAATTAATGACATTATCTCCCAAAACTTTGCTATACAAATAATGTAAAATAGAAAAATGAGGTATTTAAATCTCAAAATCCTGTACAGTAATAAAAATAAAGGAATGAACCGTGCAATAGTAAAGGAGAGGAGAGTTAAGCACCTGGGCCTGGTTTATACAGAAACTGTGCTCACGTATCTGTGTCATTTACTATGAAGAATATCATGTGGCAATGCTGATTGGTTGTGTCTTATGTGAGACCCAGATAGCAACATGGTCACTGCCTTATTTTTAGGACAAAGAGTAAAGCTACAGCTGTTCAGAAAATTACGCGCAACCCTCACATGAATATTCTTTACTTTTGCTAGGGAATACTTTATAAGAAATTTCAGAGCAGAAGAGATGTAGGATTTGTCCAAAAGCTTTTAGATAATTAAAAAATACGGCCCATAAAGGCATACGCAGAACCCAACTCATCACACAGGCCACATCACCACTAACACCTCAACACTGATCAAACAGAATTGTCTCCTCACTGTTCCCATACTAAGTAGTCAGCCTCAGAAATGTTGCAAGAATGACTGAGAACTCTGTTCCCCAGAGCATAAGAATTACGCTTTATTCAACCACTCCAAAAATCTTGCTCAAAACCAAGCTTCACATTATCTTCCAAAGGTCAGCAAATATAGGCAATTTTGGACTAAGCATGGGAATCAAACCTCAGGGTGTCCTCACAGAAGCTTGTTTGCTCTGTACTAGAAATGAGAAGAGATTTAAGAACCTGACCAAGACAAATTACCAGATCTTGACATTAATAGTTACAAACTCCCAACAATTGCAGGAATGAATAGCTGAACAACCACTTGTAGCTGTCCTCTCAAGATCTAGATCTAATCAACAACAAAGTACAGACAGGTTTTCCTGGTGAGGATCCTGGCTTGCAGAACCTAGGAAAGGGAACCTGAGCTCCTCATGCTTTCACACACACTCCTAAGCCACCCACTCCAGCTGATGAGTCTGTGGGAGCTGGAGATGCAAACCTCATTTGCTTTCTCTTCTGTTTTCCTTTTGGTCTATCTATATTGTCTACCTGCGTACCACGGATGACTTGCTAGACTCTTCAAGGGCTTGTGTTTACATTTGGATAACATGATATTCATGCCTTGTGCCATGTAAGAGGGCCCAACTGCAAGATTCTAAGTTGCTTCAGTTGATACCTCTTCATGGGGCATGATAAGTGAAGAAAAGCATGCACATTGGATCTGTTGATTTTTGGTTCCTAGATATCACGACTGCAGAAAGAGAGAGCGAGGGGGGAAGAGAGAGAATCCCAATCAAACAGAAAATTTCAGAGTAGCCTAGATTAGACGTTGAAGCCAAGGAGCGTTACAGCTTGGAAACAGACACTGAGATGCAATATATGCCAGTTTCTTAGATAAACTTAACTGGATTTAGAATAACTCTGCCAAAAAGCCAATCTAGTAAAAGTTACAAAACTAAGATTAAATTGGGAAATTTGTTTGGAGTTGGCAATGAACGGCAAACAGAATTATGTTCTTATACAGTATATGAGAATCAACATTCAGATAAAGTTCTTCTAGCCTTTCTATTTGTGGTAATTTCCATGGGTTGCTATGCTAACATCAGAATATTTTGATGCTACAAGCTTCTACTAATTGTAAGTACATATTTTCACTAAGATCTGAATCCTGCTAAAGTCAACAGCAAGACTGGTTTTAACTTCACAGATCCAGGATTTTAGAACTCATATTCACACGCAAAGGTGCTTAAAAACTTACAGGAATTACTACAGTCTGTAATTCTGCTTTTTGCCACAAAGGTTCACAGGTAGCAGAATGGCCCGGGAGTTAGACTATGTGACTCATCTAGGAGACCATGATCCAACTCCCTGCTCTATCACAGACTTCCTGTGTTACCTTAACAGGTCACTTAGCTTCTTTAGGCCTCAATTTCTCATATGTAAAATGCAGTTAATAGCCCTGCCCTGAAGGGTGCCTTGCTGTCAGGTGATGAAAAAATGATGGTGATGGGGCCAAACAGGTTGATCACAGAAACAAAAATGATGTGAATCTGTACCTTCAACAAGACTGGCACTGAGAGAAGATAGTGTTTGCCATACTGGTCAGATTACAACCATCCAGGAGCACCCTACAACAACATTGCCAAGGCAGTGCAAAGGCTAGCAACTCCCCAGAAGGCAAGTTTCATCTCACTTCTCTATCTATCCGCCCCAAATTTCCACCAGAACTTGTCTGACTATTTTTGTTTCCCCCACTGAGTTAACTTTCTTCTAGCCCCCTCCAGCAAAACAGGTCACCGTGGGATTGGATGACCGGCAGGGATAGCAGGAGGGGCATGTGGGAACATATGAATATGAGCAGGGAGGGAAGCAAGGGAACGCTGCTGCTAGCACAGGCTGGCTACTAAACTGGTTCAGCTACATTGTGAAATCATATACTGAATATGCTACACATCTCTGAGGCAATAATGCTGCACAGCTCACTTACAAGGTGTTACTAATGACTAGAGGAAAAAAGCACAGAACTGCTTAAGACACATATTCACCAGCGCATGTCCTGGCTTTGCTCTGGCCTTTAAGCCTTTTACCCTTCTAGCCATACTCTGACAATATTAATGCAGCCACCACTGCCTACTCCCCTTTTGCTCATGCATGTGAGTGAAATATCCAGGTTTCAAAAGTTGTGGTCTACTCAGGAAATACAGCTAATTATATACAATCGTAGTATATATATGTATTATGTATATTCTAATATGCATACTATACATATATAGTATATATATGTATTACGTATATTCTAATATGCGTATATTCTATCTATGCTAGATAGGAGCTTGAATTTCACAGTTTTCTAGCTGGGAGACAGCACAATTCTAAATATCTGGCTACTATATTAAACAAGTGTGTGAACTCCTGCCTGTAAAAATTTCATATTCCAGGAAAGTGCCAAAAAGCTGCTGGAACCCTACATTTCTGACCCAAATCCAGAGTTTGAACCGTTGTACTCTTCCCCTTCGTCTCCTCAGCATGCTGAACTGCAGCCCAGTTTGAGCACTGCACCCAGTGATCACATGGACTTGTTCTTTGTGTGATGCTTTACGAAATACTTGTCTGAACCACAACCACAAACACTTTGCCCTACTCCACTTATGTAATCAAATTCAGAAATAGTTTCATGGCTTCTGTGACAAAAACAGTTCTTCAGAAAGCCATATTAATAACTATTTTCTGTTCTTGCTAATCCTAGAAGAAAATCTACCAAACAAGCATTATATTCTGGAGTCAACACCTTACTCATTAACTTGATGCCTTGAAAGCATAATGTTAGCGCCATTACTCCCATCTGCTAGAGAACACCATACAATGAAAAACTCACTTCAGGGACCAAGCAACGATTCCCCAATCTTCAACTATACAGTTCAGGATGTATTAAAAGTACAATACTGCCTTTTTAATTTGAAACTTTATTCTTCTCATTAGCAATTTTCATTTCCAAAACCTGCTTTTGACACAGTCACCAGAAAACTGAACTAAAGAAAAACTTGATCTGGAGATTAGTTACACCATTCTGCAAAAAGTCATCACATCCACACTTTGTAAGTCTAATGAAACATGCACATAGCTCAATGAAGTTGAAGACTGTATACAACTAAGACAGTCCAGTGGTAGATTTATGTACTGCCATAAAAGAATGATGTTAACTGCTGGTAAGGTTCAGAGGGCCATAAATAACTGGTCTGCTGACAACAGACACTGGCCCCCTACTTTTTCTTCTTTTGTTCTTTATTATGTTGCACTTAAGAACTAAAAGGCGTTGGTTCTTGCAAAATCCTTCTTCCAGTTTTTAGTCTTCTAGACTCCTGCTTTTGGATTGCTATCTAACTCTAAGACATCTTAACACTTTCCATCTCCACTCATTTTATTCTAATCCAAGTTCAGTGTTGCCCTCTCCAAGTAAAAATTCTTCATGGATTTACTGTGTCTAGCTTCTGAGATAACCAATTTCTGAGTCACTTTGCCTACTCTGTCCATCAGTCCTGTTGCCCTCTAAACATACATAACACTTGCAAAATGGCTTATCTTTACAAAGTGAGTAACAGTGCTGAGAAGTCCTCAAATATGATAAATGAGAAACACGTATGCAAAAGTGTATTTAGCTTTATAATTATGCTGTCATATAACCAATATCCAGAAATAATTACATAATTTTTCAGAGGTTCATTACACAGTAAACAGTACCATGTTTAAACAGGCAGAAATGAGACTCAGTACCATACCTGCTATGTTGCCCTGACCTTTATTCATGTGACAAATCATTAGATGTAGGAGAGGGAAGGAGGGAAAGAGATTACCCCTACCTTAATTAACCCTTAATTAGTCTCCACATTTCCAAAGGCCACACAGCATGTGAAATCCCTGAAAACAATTTAATTCTTAGAATAATTACATATAGTATCTTCAGGTCCTACTGGAAAATTCAGACACTCAAGGTAATCCTTTCTCAGTAGGTCAAGTTTTTTGCAACAGGTTTTGCTCTCTGCTGCCAAGAACTAGCTAAACAAGATGAAGGAAACTATTGAAAGCTCCCAAAGAAGTGGAAGGAAAACAAAACTCCAAATAATGTTCTTCAGTACATTTCTTGCAACAGAGTACCTCGGTTTGAATTCCTTAATTTATTGGAGACTCTAGAAACAAAATACAACTGCAGTACATTTTGGTGACATGGCTGCTTCTTAGAATATAGCAGTCACTCCCTGATTTTCACTTGATTCTACCTTCCTGAAAACACACAGGCTTTTTCCTCAGTATCAAGGGTAAAAGACTGATGTTTAACTTTCCCTTGGAACACTATAACTAGCTCTCACTATCTAAATGGAAAAAATTATAGCTTTGGTTGGTCAGAAATCGAAGAATCTCCAGTTTTTACACTGGCTTAACTAAGATTAGAATTTCATTTATCAAAGTCATTTGTTGAGACATGCTGTGTGAAAGAAAAAAAGCTCAACAAGATTAAACTTTATAAGACAGTTTGTTTGATCACCAGCTGTCGGCCAGCCCACAGAGCAAAGCCAACTAAGAAAGTGGATGATACCATCTAGTGGCCGGCTCCCACCCTTTGGCACGTCTCGCACGCTTCTGCAGGCCTGCAAGCTCAAAAACTCCTACTTGGCAAAGCTGTACTCACAGTGGTACATTTGAAGAGAGAATCAGAGAGCAGACTGTCCCTGTCAGAGTGGTGGGACAGTGTTACCAGTAAGGAAGGTATCCTGAAGCGGGGACCCAGGCAACCTAAGCTCCCTCTGAACACTTCTGTTACCTTGTAATTATTGCCACTGCTCCAAAGCTGTGTGGAACAGCCCTGGAGCTTGAGAGAGGCAGGCAGGAGGGAAGGAAGGCTCAGTTTCCAGGAAAGAGAGTTCATTCATCAAAGCGCTTTCCTCCCCACTCTGAGATGTCTGCCTTTTCCTACCACAGCCAGTCTTTACTGGAGCTGGCCTTACAGCACGCCCCCTCTCCCCCCCCAAAAAAAGATACTAGATTAAGAGACCAATCTACAGCATCTACCACTACCAGTAGCAAAATCAGATATTACCAGGGCATTTATTCCACCCTGGCAATTTCCAACTTTTTTTAATCAGACTTTGTGGCTGCCATGTTTTCCCCCCTCTCACTCCCAAGTTTCAGACCGCTGTCTCCTCAAAACTCCCTTGTAATCTCCCAACCTTTGGCTAGTCTCCTGAAGAAATCAGAAGACTTTATCAGCTAAAATCTTGTGCTGCCTCTCCACTTTTGCTCCTTACTACTTGGGAACTACTGCTCAAGAGCATAATCAGCAGTATGATGGAATAGGTAAATGATCAGCGATGTAAGTCCCTGATGCAAGATCCTGACTAGGGATCTTTGCTCATTCTTTAATTAACTTCCTATAAGATTTCAGACAAGACACATTTTCTGCATCTTTTTTTGAGCAAATGGAATCTATCTAAGGATAGGTTACATCCTTATTTACTGTTCACTAGTTTCTAAAACTCTATTTAAAAAATGAGAATTGCACTTCTGGAATTGCTCATGTATTTCCCTTCCAAGCCACAGATCATTTCCTTCCTACAACAAAGCACCAAAACCCATTATAATAGACTGACAGATTAAAGTGAGATTCGGAAGATCCATGCTTGCCACAGAAGGAGAATAAAACATAAGTCTGCTCTCAGAAATGTCAGTGCCCTTCAACAGAAGCAGGAACGCAAGCTCTGGACTTACAAACTGCATAAATCCAGGTCAGAGCAAACTGATTCGGGTAATTTTACAGGCCTATGTACAAACTTCCGCACAAGATAGTTTATAATTACTTAGGCAATATGTTCTTGCAGCTGTCTATGCTAGTGTAGCTAGGCAGCATCTGCTACCAGAAAAGTCCATTCATGTGTATCTGTAGTGCTCCACCACACCCAAGACAAACATCGGTCTGGTGTCAGAAACTGAAGCTGGCTGTTGGTCTGAAGCTTCACACGTCACAGCAAGAGACATTTGGTCAAATGCCTCTTGGTCCAGACTAAAGACATCCTCATGCAAAACAGCTAAGTAACAAGAGGTTTCTAACTGACTGCACGGGTTTAGGAGGCGGCTCATAATCATATCAAACTATCTGGAAATGGTAATGTATGTAGGAATAGACTGGCTTTCTTGCATCATCTGTTTAATTTTCTAAGGACTTAAATGTGATATGTATTGCTTTCTCACTCATACCAGCTAGAAATCTGGTCAAGTTTTAACCTGAAGGTAAATTACTCTGAAAATATTTCACTTCCTTCCTAGCTTTCTCATTTAGTAGGTACAGTTTTCCTTATTTAATTCTGAATTGAAATATATAGCAGTATTCATTTCTATAATTAGCAGGTGACTAACATTTGAACACAAAATCCTCAAAAATTTAGTATATTTTAATGATCTTTTTTGATCAACAGTGTGCAAGAGTATAGTTTTTTCATAGGGACTCAGAGGAATTACATGTTTGACTTTTTAACTGCCTTTGAAAAAACTCCATTTCATTAGTTACACCCTGCAAATTCAATGCAGTAAGACTCTGTGTCTGCAGACCGAAGTCAGACTGTTCGAATATGTCTTAGTTTACATAGGCTTTTTTATTTTCACTCATTTTAGAGTAAGTCTAAAAGTGTAAACAACTGCAAATAACACAGAACACAGCTCATCTTGTTCAGAACCATGCCTCTCTCACTCTGCAGGAATACAGGATTTCCAGCTTTGAGCAGAGGCTGATGAATGAAATAGAATTTCGCCTTGAACGTACCCCAGTGGATGAATCTGATGATGAAGTCCAACACGAGGAAATCCCCACAGGCAAATACATAGCACCAATCTTTGATAAGAGACTCAAGCATTTTCGGGTAATGGAAGGATCTCCCATTACATTCACTTGCAAAATAGTTGGAATACCTGTTCCCAAGGTAGGTCATTCTCACTGTTAGTGGTAAAAGAATAAAAACCAACTACCTGCTGTTTTCTATACGTCCCTTTGGAAAGTCTCACTCCTAAGAACATGGGTCTGTGAAGAGAGCTCTAAACCAAATTATTTCCCCTCTTGCTTTCTCAAATAACAATATATGCTCCTAGGCATGTATCAGGCCTGCTGTACAGACTGCCTCACAACCTCCTGACTCCAAGAGAAACAGAACTTCATGAGCTCCTAAAAAATTAACTTCTCAGAAAGATGAGAACTGATCTGCGATAACCAGCAATGTGTCTATACCCAAAAAAAGAGAACCTGACAGGCCCACCTATGTAAAGGAGATATGTAGCTTTCTGAGTTCAGCCTGGAATTCTTCTATTTCATATTGTAACTGATCTGCAAATTTTACAACATTCTAAAATTTTTACTAGCAATTGGTCAGCTTATGTCATGTTCTTACCTACATTTTCGCTAGTCACTATTCCATTACAGAGCAAGTGTTAAGTCTCTGGGGGGGTCTGATCACTACAGGTATACTGGTTCAAGGATGGCAAGCAGATTTCAAAGAAAAACACGCATTTCAAAATGAACAGAGAAGAAGATGGAACATGTTCTTTACATATTGAAGCTTCTACTAACGATGATGATGGCAACTATACGATTATGGCTGCAAACCCACAAGTAAAGTCTTTCACTCTCCTCTGTAAAAATGCTTGTTTCATCTGTTTCTAATATATGTTAACGGGAACACAGACTGGGCCACCTAAGTCTGACATCGAGTGGTGACTGTAACAAAAGTCAGATGCTTCAGAGTATAGGAGAGGAAACCATATAATGAACAATGATGAAACTATTCACCTATTGTTACACATCCCAGTCACAATCATTAAGGACATTTTTTCACATTAATAACTCCTGCTCTATCTTCTGACCCCTTCTCTGCTGCTGATAGATACTTTTTGAGATGCGATGACAAGACAGATACAGTATTTCAGGCAGAAAGAATAGAGCAATGGGAAACAAAAAATTATGTCAAATTTGGAAGTGTTACCAAACACAATTATTATTTTATCTAGGATAGAAGGTTGTGGATCTGCAAATAGTTTTGTCCTCTAATAACATTCTCCTTCACCCTATGTGCTAGCTTAGCTGTTTATTTAGCAGTACACTCAGGTAGATCAGGCAACTTCTTTCAGTTTAAATTTTTTCGTTTTTTCTGAATATTTCAGCCCAACTACTCTTCAGTTTCTGTGTGGCTACACAACCAACTACACTAGTACAAAGGTACTAGCAGACAGCATTCACGGAGACACAGTAGCAGGAATGAACAAGCAGGGACAGACTGCTTAAGCTGGTTTACACAGCACCACTGCTAAATGCATTGCCACAGCCTTGAGCAGTCTGAGAAACACACTGCTCTAGACACACAAAGAAACCCCTGCCTCAACTGCACTCCACCACATAGGTACTAGCATTTGCTTTGAAAAAGCAGTATTTATACTATAGTTCAGTTACTTTATTTAAAAAAAATCTTAATGCATTTTAATTGTAAATATTTATACTTTAAGATGAAATGAGCTATTAACCAACTATTAATTCTGTTTCCATTGTGACTTGCAGGGGAGAATAAGTTGTTCGGGCCACCTGATGGTTCAGAGTATCCCTCTTCGGAGCCGAATATCAACAATTCAGCCTCACAGGTAAAAGGAAAGACAAGTCCTTCAGACTCTCTTTATGCTTCTTACTGAAGACATTCAGAATAAATAGCTGCTGTACTTCAATGCACTCTGTACTTCAATTCTCAACCATGAAATGGAAATAACAGTAGTGGTTCCCTCCCAATAGGTCACTTAGAATGTAATATTTTTTAAGGTAATCCTCAAATACAAGGAAGTTTAAGCATAAAGTATTTTTTCATTTACCTGTTGCAACAGAGTTAAAGCCAAGGGATGGATTAGCAAGATAAAATTCAGCCCAAAAAGCAAAAAGAAGCAAATGACAGCTTGGGAATCAAACAATACTACACAATATAGTTAATTTGATATTTCTAAATGGAAAAATATGCAAATATTAAAATACGAGTCCATTTCTTTCTGCCCTTTTATTTAACTCAAGCTATCCGTCCATTCTTTTCCAAGATTTCTTCCTTTTTTTTAACCATTAAGTGAAGACAAGTTTGGCTTTCAACCATATACATGCAGTTTTTGTGTTGCAGAACACGACCCCAGGTGCCAGAAGGAGACAAAGAGGCAGTTCAAGAACGCTTTTTCAGGCCGTACTTTCTACAGGCTCCAGGTGACATGGTAGCACACGAAGGGCGACTTTGTAGGTTGGATTGTAAGGTATTAACTGTTTCCTCTGTTCATTCTCACTTTCCCTACCTCTGTATGTGTATTGCTAGGTGTTTTCATGTTCTTTATTGCATGCATGAACACTTTCTGTTAATGTTTTAATGCTTCATTGTTTTAAAATTACTTCTTATTGCCATTGTCTCTGAGCTGATTCAGGGCATTTCTTTTCAACACATGCTGTATGGAATGATGAACACAGAAAACACAACCCCAGTAACAGAAGGTTCACTTATAAGGTTGTTCAAATTACTAGATACGTTCACCTGTCCTTCACCAGTCCAAACTCCAAAAGTTCATCTGGGAATGACAGATCCGCCTGCTCCATTATTAGATTCTTGAACATAATCCAGAATAGCACAAAACCATGAGAAAGAGAGGATTCAGCATGTTGTATTCTGTTCAAACAAATGTTCCCATTGTATTGGACTGAATTACTGAAGATTAATACTCCCTGAAAAAGAGGGAACAGAGCCCAGTTCATTTCATGCTTCCCCAGCATGCACAGATGCAGAAACATCCCCATTTACAGATTCAAATCCCCATGAGAGCATTGTCAGAGATTAGAGTACAGACAGGGAACATTCTGTTATTGAACAGCTTTAAGAAACTCCTCTGTTCCAACATATTTTTGTAGTCCCTCTCTGACCCAGCAGCACAGCAAAGGTGGTAGTGCTGACGCTGAGCTCTTCCAAGCTCCAGAATGTCTCCTGCCCTGAAGACAGTAGAAACTCTGAAGCAGAAATTAATGCCCTGAAGATAAACAAGATTCATTACTACTTAATTTACAATGTAAAGTTTACTAGGGAGCATGCCAAAGAATTTGGTTATTCTTAGCTCTGCTGTCCTGGCAGAGCTTGTGAAGCCTTAAAGCATGCCTGGTATTGCACAAACCTGGAAGAGAGCAGTCCTCGTTCAGGCAAGTTCCACTTCTCTCTTTCTTTGGTTTATAGAATATTGTTTGGAAAGCAGTATTTTAGACATGAGTAAGTACTTCTATCTATTGGAAAGGTCTTTAAGAGTATAACACAGTCCAATAATCTTTCTATAAAACACTTAATTTATAGTGTTCTAAAGCATGTAAGTTTAACAGCCACAAAGAACTGTATCATTCTTCATCAAATTTTATGAAATACAAAGTCGTTTGTACAGAACTCTTTGTCATCTCTATTAAATTCTATAGTGGTTTAGATCCAGGGTTTTGATTTATACTCAGCTTTAAAAAAAAAAGAAAACTAGCAGATTACTGGGGTCCTTCATGAATCTGATACATAACCAGGTTTCTTCATTTCTGACGACGAAAAATGTAGGCATTTCATGTATTCATTTCTCTTGGGATTTTGTTGGTTGTTTGTTTTCTGGTTTTCTCCCTTTTGGAACTAATCAGCAGAAAAACAGAAGCTGAGAAAAAAAAATCCTTCTGTTCTAGAGGCGGACATCATTCCGATGGCATGTGAAAATAGGTTTATGTATGAATTTACTAGCATCTATTTGTCAGTTTGACATTGGTCTCTAGCTGTTTCATTGTCTGTTAGGTGAGTGGGTTACCAACTCCAGACCTGACGTGGCTTCTGAATGGCAAACCTGTGCTACCAGACGGCACCCACAAGATGCTGGTCAGAGAGACTGGAGTTCACTCTCTGCTTATTGATCCTCTCTCACAAAATGATGCTGGAACTTACACTTGCCTTGCCTCTAATAAAACAGGACAAAATTCATTTAGTCTGGAGCTCACTGTTGTAGGTAAGCATCATTGAAAAACTAGTCACAATGCTGTAGTTATTTGTACACACTTCTCCAAAAGTGCCTTAGTTTCCCTACAGAAAAGTATAAATAAATAGTTAATTTACTGATAGTAGGAGAGTTCAACAGCTATAAAACTTATCTGTTGGAGGGAAATGGACCCAGTGCTCAGCTGACAGGTGCACTCCTGTTATTAACAGAGGGCTGTGAGAATTCTCTCTCCTCATCACTTTACCTCTCTTGTCTTGGAAAAATGACATTCTTAATTTTCTCCCCAGAAAATGCTTAGTGTTTGAATTCGTAATATACATTGAGGTCTCCTAGACGTCTGTCCCAATTTTATTGGTTTAAAAACGTTTTTAAATAGAAAAAATACAAATCTGACACTGTTCTTTAATAAAGCCTTACCAAATGGGAGCTACTGAAATCCATAGATCTGGCATTAATTTCCTGCAATGGCAGTATCTTTAGACCCATCAGCTATGCATATGTCCTTTTATGAATATCAGTTCTGCCTGTTATTTTCTTTATATTCCCTTACAGAGTCTATGTCATAGCATTTCACTTTCCTTCCAATATCCCACTAAAAATTCACAACCTGTTATGATATCACAAGAATAATTTTTTGTATTGTTGAAAGGAAAACAAAGAATAAAATATCTGTTGTTCAATAATTCTTCCTCTTTTTTTCCAGCAAAGGAAGTTAAAAAAGCCCCCATGTTTTTGGAGAAGCTTCAGAACTGTGGTGTTCCTGAAGGGTACCCTGTCAGACTAGAGTGCAGAGTTGTGGGAATGCCACCCCCCATATTTTACTGGAAGAAGGATAATGAGACCATCCCATCAAACAGAGAGAGGATGAGGTATTGTACCATCATAGACATGCTTGGAGTTTCTTGTGGCTGGATCAATGGTTTCCATGAAAACCTGTGTGATAAGTGCAGGTGGTGTTCTTAAAACAACTTCTTTCACCTACATAAAAATTTAAAAAGCTTCAAAGGCTTCACTGTGAGGTGAACCATAGCTATTTCCTTGGTTCAGAATAAAGGGATGGAGCATAATATACCACTGCTTCAGGATGCGGTGACAGACCTTTAGGGCCACAGGCCTGATACAGTATAAGCATCTTCTTATCAAAGGTAGTACGATATGGTATTTTAGTACCTTATTCTCTCTCTAAACTATTTTTTCCTCACTTTAGTTCTGACTATGGATGAATTCAAACTCAGGACAGGTAGAACATAGTTCTGAATGCCTCAGAGCAGGGGATAGTAGAGAGTTTAGCGTATCAGATACAGAGGCTGACAACAAAGTTTGGTCACAAAAGTAGGCAAAGACTTTGATCCACGCTTATAAAACACAACAACGTTCAGGTTCAGGTCTTGCATTCAAATGCTTCAGTATTTTCTAGATTTTGCAGAAGAAAAGCTGATGAAATAACGTGTCTGGCTGTAATTAATAAGAAATTAATTGCTTTCATTTATTTTTTTAAATATTTCTACGTCAGCATAAATCTGATTTTTAGTATTTTATTTCACTTGGCTCCAACTAATGATTTGATGCAGTCATCGGATCTCTGCGATCAACTTCAAGAAGTACTACGCTTTCACATGCATACCTTGCAGGCTATCTGTAAAGAAAACTGGCTCTGTAGCAGCACTCGTTATGAATGCACAGCTACCACGAGGGAAAGCTTACTTGAAACAATCTTTCAGTGGTCCCCCTGTCCCCACTCAGAGCCTGTTGTCCCTCTCCAAAAAATCCACCTAACTCTGATCTTCTATAGCCTGTAGTCTTTATTCCTCTGCCTCTATGGAGATTACTCAAGGATTTATTTAAAGTACTGGTACTTTCACAGGAATGACAGTTATACACATGCAAACACTGTAGTTAATACAGAATGAACAACTGTCCTAAAATACCTCATTTCCAGTTGTTTCACCGAAGCTTAGAAAACAAGCTTTTGCTTCAGCTCA
>Ga0181612_158486_pt1 | contig 44983 bp, 28 predicted proteins | sample HoacroProtozoa21_FD_119630 | JGI IMG/M metagenome (GOLD analysis project Ga0181612, IMG submission 119630) | Hoatzin crop microbial communities from Cojedes, Venezuel. Combined Assembly of Gp0051906, Gp0051904, Gp0051908
AAGATCTCATCGCACAGCAGTTTCAGGTTTGCTTGCTCATTATCATCAATAGAAATAAAAATGACGCCGCGTTCGCTTAATAATTTGCGAGCGATGCGCAGGCGTTTGCTCATGAACGACAGCCACTTGCTGTGACGATAATCGTCCTCGGAATCTACAAAATTGTCGTTATATATAAAGTCCTGATTACCAGTGTTATAGGGGGGGGTCAATGTAGATGACGTCTATCTTGCCAGCGTGCGTATAGGCAAGCGTTGCCAGTGCTTCCAGGTTGTCGCCCTCGATAAGGATGTGATTGGGGGCATCGGCACTGTTGACAATAGCCTTGCTGGTGTCCTCCACCAGGACGGGCAACTCGTCGCGCAGGCGCTCCTCCACTTCCTCGGGCTTGTCCTCCCACACGATGCCATATTGCTTGCTGCTCCGCAGCATTCCCAGCAATGCAGCACGCTCGTCATCGTTGAGTCCCTGCAGGGTTCGGACTTTATCAATGAGTCTTGCTTTGGTTTCTGCTTTCATTAGTTTTTTGGTTAAATGTGGTTGTTAGTTAATATCCCACAAAGATAGCAAAAATCCTTTCAAAATGAAGCAAGACCATTCAAAAAAGTGGGCAACCGTCGGAGCGGGTGGTGTGGCGGGGCGGCGTCAGTTGCAGGTGGTCTCGTCTGGGGTTTGGGTCAGGTTGCGGACTACGCGGCAGGGGTTGCCCACTGCCACGACGTGTGGCGGGATGTCGTGCACGACAACCGAGCCTGCTCCAATCACGGCACCGTCGCCAATGGTCACGCCTGGCAGCACTGCCACATGGCCACCAATCCACACGTCGTTGCCGATGGTGATGGGGCGTGCATATTCGAGCCCTTGCCGGCGTTGCTGGGCATCAAGCGGATGACCAGCGGTGTAAAATCCGCAGTGAGGTCCCACAAACACATGGTCGCCAAAGGTGACGGGCGCAGCGTCGAGAATCACCGTGTTGCTATTGGCAAAAAAGTCCTCGCCGACGTGGATGTTAAAGCCATAGTCGCACTTGAAGGGCTGAATGATGCGCAGGCGTTCGCCCGTGCTGCCCAGCAACTGCCGCAGCTGGCTGGTGAGCTCGTCAATCTTGCTTGGGTGCGTGTGGTTGTAGTTGAAGCATAGTGCCTCGCACTGGTGAATCATGTCGAGCAGTTGCGGGTCATTGTTCGCATCATAGACCTCGCCGGCTCGCATTTTGTCAAATTCGGTGGTTGCCATGTGTCAGGGGGGGAGTAATCAATTTTTGTGAAGGGAACAGAATGAGAAAACGTGGATGATTAGCGGGGTGTGACGGTGATGCCCATGTCGGTGACACCCGTCAGCGTGTCGCAGGCTTGCATGGCTTGCCACACCACCACCGTGCGCACTTGTGACGACGGGATGCCTTGGGCAATCGCCTGCACTTGCTGATATAGTGCGCCAAATCCACCGCCCGCCCAGTTGCCGTAGGGGTCGGCAAGCGCCATGTTCACCATGTGGCGGGTGACGCTGCTGTCGCAGGCAATCACGTCGATGGCGAGGGCAAGGTTCCGGTAGGGATAGGTGTTGTCGTGCCTGATGGCTACCGACAGGTCAACCAGCGTGGTGGAGTCGATGCCGGCGCATAGCGAGTCGAATGTGATGGGCATCGCCTGTTGCCAGCCATGCTGTGGCAGGTGCACAAACGACGACTGTGGCGGCATGGGCTTGTGGCATCCCGTCACGAGAATGGCAACAACGGCGATGAACACACCAGTCATCACCGTTATTGCCGTGTTGCCGTTATGCTTATTGCTCGGGTTGAGCATTGCCGCCTGCGTTGTTGTCGGTTTGCCGCTTGGGCTGCCGTTGCTTGGCTTTGCCACCCCCCTTGGGCTTGTTGTTATGAGCCTGTGGGTCGCCTTGCGCAGGCTGCTGGCGTTGCTTGTTGCCCTTTGCCTGTCGCTGGCCACCGTTGCCCTCAGCCTTGTTGTTGTTGGTTGGCGGCTTGTCGCCAGCCTTGGCATCGGTGGTGGCTTGTCGCTCAGCCCCCGCAGCGCGGCGGCGTTTCTTTTTCTTCTTGTCGAAGCGGCTGATGCTGTCCTGGCTCAGCAAGTCGCTGAAGCCGCTGCCCTTGCCTTTGCCCTGCTGCTCACCCGTGAGCGAGTCGGGCTTGACTCCGTTGCGGTTGAGGGCGATAACCTCAAAGGCTTGTGCGGCTGTCAGGGTCACCGTGTTGACGGGTGCGTTGCGTTGCATGGAGTAGGTGATTTCGCGCTTCAGCGCATCTGCCTTGTAGTAATAGTATGTGGCATCTTTGGTCTCAAGATGCACATCCTTGGGCGGCAGCTGCTTGATGGCTTCAACATAGGTGTTGACCTCAAAGTTGAGGCAGCACTTCAGCTTGGCGCATTGGCCTGCCAACCCCTGTGGGTTGAGCGAGATGTCTTGCAGGCGTGCCGCACTGGTCGCCACCGAGACAAATCCTGACATCCATGAGGCACAGCACAGCGGTCTGCCGCAGGGTCCCATGCCGCCAATGCGTCCCGCCTCTTGACGGGCGCCGATTTGCTTCATCTCGATGCGTATCTTGAACGTGTCGGCAAGCACCTTGATGAGCTGGCGGAAGTCAACGCGCTCGTCGGCGATGTAGTAGAAGATGGCTTTGTTGCCGTCGCCCAGATACTCCACATCGCCGATTTTCATCTTTAGTCCCAGGTCAACGGCGATTTGTCGCGACCTGATCATGGTGTCCTGCTCGCGTGCCTTGGCTTGCTCGTAGCGTTCCATATCGGCAGCCTTGGCTTTGCGAAAGATGCGCGGAATCTCAGCGTCTTTGCGCAGGTTGACACGCTGCATTTGCAGCTTGACCAGCCTGCCCGTGAGCCCCACTTGCCCGATGTCGTGACCCGACGCAGCCTCGACAGCCACCCAGTCGCCCTGCTTGAGGTCGATGTGCATGCTGTTGCGGTAAAAGCCTCGCCTGGTGTTCTTGAACCGCACCTCCACGATGTCAAAGTCGTTGTCGGGAACGTCGGCGAGCCAGTTAAAGCTGGTCAGGTTGCACCGTGCGCCGCCAGTGCAGCAACTGTTGTCACAGTTGACACATTCGGCACCATTGGCGTCGGGTGGCACAATAGGTTGTTTATTAACGTTATCCTCGTTCATGACTCGGCGTGATGTTTATTTGGCGTAGCTCACGGCACGGGTTTCGCGGATGACGGTGATGCGCACTTGACCTGGATAGGTCATCTCGTCCTGAATCTTCTGTGCAATTTCGGTGGACAGCTTCTCGGTCTCTTGGTCGCTAATCTTGTCGGCACCGACAATGACGCGCAGCTCACGACCGGCTTGGATGGCATAAGTCTTGACCACGCCAGGGTAGGAGAGAGCCAGGTGCTCCAAGTCGTTCAGACGCTTGATGTAGGCCTCTACAATCTCGCGGCGTGCTCCTGGGCGTGCTCCCGATATGGCGTCGCACACTTGCACGATGGGTGCATACAAGCTGGTCGATTCCATCTCGTCGTGGTGAGCGCCGATGGCGTTGCAGATGTCGGGCTTCTCCTTGTATTTCTCGGCAAGCCTCATGCCCAGTGTGGCGTGCGGCAGTTCGGGCTCGTCGTCGGGCACCTTGCCGATGTCGTGCAGCAGGCCGGCGCGGCGTGCCTTCTTGGGATTGAGTCCCAGCTCGCTAGCCATAATGGCGCACAGGTTGGCAGTCTCGCGCGAGTGCTGCAACAGGTTTTGACCGTAGCTTGAGCGATATTTCATCTTGCCGATGAGGCGGATGAGCTCAGGGTGCAAGCCATGGATACCCATATCGATGGCGGTGCGCTTACCGGTCTCGATAACCTCTTCCTCAACCTGCTTTTTCACTTTAGCGACCACTTCCTCGATGCGGGCAGGGTGGATACGTCCGTCGCTCACCAGCTGGTGCAGCGCCAGACGTGCAATCTCGCGGCGCACGGGGTCAAAGCACGACAGCACGATGGCTTCGGGCGTGTCGTCAACCACAATTTCAACGCCAGTCGCGGCTTCCAGGGCGCGGATGTTGCGTCCCTCACGGCCGATGATGCGTCCCTTGATTTCATCGTTGTCGATGTGGAACACGGTGACCGAGTTCTCGATGGCGGTCTCGGTGGCAACGCGTTGAATGGTCTCGACGATGATGCGCTTTGCCTCCTTGTTGGCTGTCATCTTGGCATCGTCCATGATGTCGTTGATGTAGCTGGCTGCGCTGGTTTTGGCTTCGTCCTTGAGCGACTCGATGAGCTTCTCCTTGGCTTCCTCGGCTGAGAGGCCGCTCACGTGCTCTAGAGTGTCGCGCACGGTTTTTTCTAGCTTGTCAACCTCTTTTTTGCGCTCGTCGAGCACAGCCATCTGGTTGTCCACGTTAAGCTTCAGGTTGTCCACCTCGTTGCGCTTGCGTTGCAGGTCGCCTTGCTGTTGGTTGAGTGCGATTTCGCGTTGCTTGAGCTTGGCCTCGCTGCTTTGCACCTTGGCGAGCCGTGCGTTGGCTTCTTTTTCGGCTTCGCTCTTGATGTTCATGCCGGCTTCCTTGCCTTTTAGCACCTCGTTGTTCTTGAGCACCTCGGCTTCGAGGCGGGCTTTCTCCATAATCTCGTTGGCACGCGATTTGGCATTGTTGCGCGAGAGGTAGAGGGCTGCCAGGCAGCCTGCAGCCAGAGCTGCCAAAGCGATAATAACAGTTACTATGATATTCATTGACTGTATTTTAAGTTAAACAATATGTATATAAAAAGCACTCCTCGATGCACTGGTCGTGTCGTGCTGATGTGTCAGCCTTGCGCCAGCGTCAAGTAGTGCAGGAACCTCAGTTTTCTAAGAATCAATTTATCCTCATGTCACGACCCTGTCGCCCTGTGCTGCACCCTGTTCCCGCTGGAATCAGGGCTTTGCCGCCTGTCAGGTGGGCAGCAGCGTGGCGTGTCGTTTCAATCTTGCGGCTTGGCGACGGTCAGGTCGTCAAGTTGTTTCTCGAAATCAGTCAGGAAGTCATTGGCAATGCGGTTTTCGTTGTACGCTTCCAGATAGAGGCGTGCAAACTGAAATGCAACCCGTGCCAGCACGTCGTGTGATGAGCCATTCTCGCTGAATCGCCTCATCCACTTGCTCCACAGGGTGTTGACAAGGTTTTCGGCTTCCCGATAGTTGGGTTCCTCCTCAGGGTTGATGCTCAGAGGAATCGCCCTCACATCGGCGAGTTGCATCCATATCTTTATCTTGTTATTGTCGGCCATAGCGTTGTGATTACAGCGGTCAAGCGTTCAATTGTTTGATGCATCGGTCAATGTCCCGCACCATTTGGGAAACCTGTTTCTTGTAGCGGGCAACCGCTTCGGGGTTGGGAGCCAGAGAGTGCGCCACACGCAGATACTCGTTGTCGATGCGCAGCTGGTGCACCTCCTTTTGCAGTTGGGCGATTTCGAGCTGTTGCTGCTCAATGCGCTTGTCTGCCTCTTTTTTCTCGCTCAAGAGCGTCAAGTGCTGGTCGCGCAGGGCTTGAGCCTTTTGCGCGATGCGGTCCAACTTATCATGAAGCTCTGTAGGCATAGTTTTCCAAATTTTTGCAAAAGTACAGCTTTTTTCTTAAATCCACGCCTTAATTGGCGAAAATTATTTTAAAATGCCGCGTGCTGGCGATGGTGGGTGCTAGGCGTTGTCCGTTTTTGAGCTGTTGACCTCGCGTTATCGCTCGTCGTCGGCAGGCAGATAAACGACGGGGAATGTGCCAATAATCTTTTGGAACAGGGGGCATGAGCGGCTGTGGTCGTTCACGATGCCGCACGCTTGCAGGTGGGCATAGATGTTGACGGGTCCCACAAACGTCATGCCTAACTGCCGCAGGCTTTTAGCCACCCGTTGGCTCAAACCGTTTTGGACGGGGATGTTCCCCTCGGGGTGCCCGTCATAGACAATCACGTTGCCGTTGCTGAACGACCACAGGTGTTCGCACAGCGAGGGCATGTGGGCGGCAATGCGTGCATTGTTGATGATTGCCCTGATTTTGCGCTCAGCACGTATCATCCCTGGCGTGGACATGATGCGGGCAACGTCGTCGTCGCCATAGGCGGCGACCCGCTCGATGTTGAAGTTGTCAAAGCATTGCCTGAACACGTCGCGACGCTTCAGGCAGGTTATCCAGCTCAGCCCACATTGCATCACCTCCATCGACAGATGCTCAAACATCTGGCGGTCGTCGTGCACGGGCCAGCCCCACTCGGCATCATGGTAGGCATGGTCTAGGCTATCGAGCTTGAACATTTCACAATAGTTTGGCATAGTGCGGTTGCAGGGGTTAGTGGTTCATTGTTTTTGCAGTTGTATCACAAAGGTAATGAATTTTGCCCGATGGCTATGATTTTTGGGCTAAAAATTTGTCTAGTTTAAAAAAAGGTTCTAAATTTGCAGCCGCAAAACGGGGCATTAGCTCATCTGGTAGAGCGCAACACTGGCAGTGTTGAGGTAAGCGGTTCGAGTCCGCTATGCTCCACAATTTTTTCAAGGAAACCGCGGCAGACACGTTGGTTTCCTTGTTTATACAGCGGCATCTGTGTCGCCAGCCATGGGGCATTAGCTCATCTGGTAGAGCGCAACATTCGCATTGTTGAGGTAGGCGGTTCGAGTCCGCTATGCTCCACAACATTAGTTCGCTTAAGCGGAATTATATCAGCCGTTTAAGCGAACGTTGTTTTTCTTGTGATAGCCCTTACAGGCTTTGTGCCGCATCGATTTGCTCATGGGGTCGGGCGAGAGGAATATGGGCAGCTTGGACCACCTGGTGGGAACAAACACGATTTTTGTCAATACAAGCATTACCCAGAATATCAGTGACTTGAACATGCAATGATGCTTGCTATAGGCATACAGGTTAGAGATGAGTTCCTCGATGCGGGTATTGTCGTGCAATGTGCGTGTGGTGGCAGCGTGCTTGTGGCAGTAGCTGTAGAGCGGGTGAACCACACAGTTGTAGCCATGCTCGCGCACACGAAATCCCAAGTCATACTCTTCGCGATACAAGAAGATGTTGGTGTCAAACCCGCCTATCTCCCAAAAGACGTCAGTCTTGAACAGCATGAAGCTCCCGTTGATTTCGCGTACAACAAATGGGGCGGTCCAGCTGTAGTCGTGCCTGGGTGGATACTTGCTGGGGCGCAACCGCTCATACACTTGATTGGGCAAGATGGTGTGCCCGATGCCTAGGCTGTGTTTAAAAGCCGGCACAAACCGTCCGTCACCGTCACGCTGCTGTGGTGTGATGCACGCTGCATCGGGGTGGTCGTGCAGATAGGCACACAGTGGACTCACGCAATCGTCTTGCAGATAGGCATCGTTGTTGATGAAGCACAGATAATCACCTTGCGCAACATTGGCACCAAGCATATTGCCCATACCGAAGCCGCCATTGAACTTGCTCTCGACCAGCTTGCACCTGTCGGCAGCCATCTGGCGCAGTTCTGCCAGCTCGTTGGAGCCACTGCCATTGTCAACCACCACCACCTCAAAGGTTCCCTGGGGCATATAGCGAAAGATTGAATCCACGCACTGGGTGGTCACTGCGCAAGAGTTATAGTTCACGATAATAAACGATACCATCATTATTGTTGTTCTGTCAGGCAAGAGGTGGCACGTGACAGGACTTTCCCGCCACGCGGCAAAGGTAAGCATAAGATTTTAGCGAAGCAAATCTGCGAGGGCAGAAATGGTAAACACCACCAGCTCTGGCGGCGGCACGCCATTCAAGGGGGCTTCGGCTCGTGAAACGCAGGGGCGGCAAATCAAGCAGCAGCGCCAACCCGTTGTGAGGCTGGCGCTGCATGGATGCGATGGTCAAAACCATCGATGAGGATTTCTCCAGAGGGTTACTTCACCATGATTTTGCGGGTCACGGTTGAACCATCGGTGTAGTGGATGCGGACAATGTTCACACCAGGCTGCAAGCCGCTGTTCTGGCGACCGTCCACGGTGAAGTAGTCGATGCCTGCCACAGGCTTGTTGCTGTTGCTGTTAAGCTCCTCAATGCCCGAACGGTCGATGACGGCGGTGTTGCTGGGGCCCGACTGGCCGCTCTCGTAAACCGCGGTCACAACATAGATGCTGGTGCCATCGACTGCGGGCACGTCGCAGCTGAGCTCAGATGCATCGACGGTAGCCACAAGCTCACCATTGCGGTAGATGTTGTAGCTCTTGACAGATGAATCAGTATCTGGGGCATCCCATGTCAAGTGGTGTTTACCATCAGCCTCAACCGCAACCAAATTCTGGGGCGTGGGCAGGTTGGGCATAACGATAGTAACGTTCAATGTGTCGCTGCAATTGTTGCCCTGATCGGCATCACCATCCAGCTCAACCACAGCCCACAGTTTGGTGTGGATCGAGTCGCTAACCGACGTCTGATAGTTGTAGGCATATTCCAGCCACTCAAACGACTCGATTGCATCCAAACCACTGGCCATGTATTCGTTGCCATTGATGATTACGCCCGTGGAGTAGTCACTGGCTTTCTCGGTGCCGATGTTGTGCAGCATCACTGTGATGGGCAGCTTGTTATACAGCCTTACCCACTCTGGGGCAATTGCGCTGACAGCCATATTGTTGGGCTGCAGATCCACCACGTTGATATCGTCAAATATCACGTAGCCAGACTCATTGGCGGTGCCATTGAGCGTTCCGCGGAACTCAATGTCAATATAAGCTTGGTCCTTGTAATTGTTGAGGTCGATATCCACCTTCTTGAAGCCCACTGTGCCCATAGATTGATTGAAGTCGATGGTGAACACGGTGTCGCTGGTGGCAAAACCATTACTGTGGATAATGACATCCAGCTGCTGATTGGTGCCAGTCAAGTTGTAGTAGAAGAACACGAGGTGGGGATTCTGAGCGTCAGCAAGGCTGATTTTGCCCGATGTCAGACTCGCCCACTGGTCGCTGGCTTTGCTCAACAACACAGCAGAGGTGCCAGTCAGGTCGTGCGAGGTGCCATCTACAACGCCGGCACCTGCCTGTTTACTATCGCTGGTATCATAAATCCACAGGCCATTGGTGCCTTCTATATCAAAGCCCTCGAAGTAGTTAAGTGCGTAGGGTGTGCCGCTAATGATATAGTTAGAAGCAGCTATCTCAGACTTGCCGAAGTCGCTCACTGCCTGCACGGCATAGTAAACTCTGCTCTGCTCGCCAGTAGTGGGAATTCCAGTAACAGCGTAAGATTTGCTTGTTACGCCCTCTGCCTCCATCTGGAGTCCTGTCTCGGTGTCGTAGCCGTAGATGATGTACTCCAATCCGTCAACATCCACATAACCACCATTCTCGCCGACAACGGGTACGCTCCACGACAGGTTTGCGGTGCCGTCGCAGTTATCTATCAACCTTACAATTGGGGCAACCGGAGCGTCAAGACCTATATACAGGCTGATAGTGGCGGGGCGACCCTTGCCCTCCTTGTTAAAGGCAGCGATGGTGTAGGTGCACAAGCCGTTGAGCGCGTCGGCATCGGTGATGGTGTAGGCTTGACCTGGCACAGGATTGTCGAGCGTGCAAGCCACCTCGCCATCCTCACGATAGAGCACGATTTGTGTTAGCTCGTCCAGCTTTTCGCCCCTACAGTCCACCGTGGGAGCATTGAAGGTGAATGTGGCAGACAGTTCACCCTCGGCAGCGGCTGTGGCACTCAGATTGGTCACGCTGTCGGGACCAGCCATCAATTCACCTTCACTTACGGCAATGTCAGCCAAGAACAGAGCACCCTGGAGGGGGTCACTCGTGATGTGGAAGCCGAAGCGGTATTCGCCGTCCTCCTCGACAATCACCTTTGTGCTCTTGGGGTCAAAACCCTGTTGTATTGCCTTGCTTAAGGTCACTTTGGTGGTCAAATCGTCGGCTAGCACGGTATAATTGCTCGGGTCGGTACCCTGACCGAACACGACAGCAAACTTTTCGGTATATTCAGTACTGATGACAGCTTCGCCAAACGAGAACTCATACTCACAACCTTTCTTCAGCTTCAGCGGCGGGGTTAAAATCCAGTCGTCAGCCTTATTCTCCTTGCTAAAGCCATAATAGAAAGATTCAAGCCCATTATACAGCTGGTAATATGCCCAAGTGGCTTTGTCGTTGTTAGCGTCGATGATCAAATAGCGGTTGATGACACCAACCGAGTCCATTTTTTCGGTGAACGGTGGTTCATAGGCTTTACCCATTTGAATCATGTTGGTGGCAACTTTTTCGCCTGCAGATTCGTTCAAATAGGGGGTGATGACGTAGTAATAGCTGTTGTGGTAGCCAGGCTCGAAAGTCTCGGTGAACGAGGTGCCCGTCACGTTGGTACCCACTTTTACAGCACCTGGGTTGCGCACAATCTCGTAGGTGATGCCCTCGGGGTTGCTGTAGCCTCCGTTCACACCGCCCAGTGTCCACTCGACGGTGGCTTGATGAGTCGCCTCATCATATTTGAATGTGGCATTGGTTGCTTTCGGGCTGTCATTGCCTACCCATACCTCTTTAGCGATGCGGCGGCCCTTGCCGGCGGCATTGTCAAGCACAACAACAACCTTGTACCAGCCCGTTTGGGTGGCGGTCAGCGTCTGAGTAACTACAGAGCCAGCGGCAGCAGTGCCCGTGATGGGATTTGCCTCATCGTCTTGCAGATAGATGGTATAGTTAACGTTACCGCTCAGCGTGCCACCATCTTCGGTGGTAGTGGGAATGGTGAACGTCGTCTTGCCACTCAGCGACCCGTTCTCGAAGATTACGTTCAGGTCGGTGATGTCGGCAGGTGCGCCATTGTTAGGCGTGTGTAGCACGTATAGGCAAGTATATTCCTCGTTCTCGGGAAAATAGCCCACCAGCGTGGCTTTGCCCGTGGTGGTGTCGATTTCTTGCAGCGTGCCCAGCACCTCTTCGGTGTCCCAATCGACCTGCGAGATGGCATAATAGAGCTTGCCCGTCTCATAGTCAAATGCCATGCTCTGCAACACATCAGTACCATCAAAACCGCTATGTCCAACAGGGGTGACTTTGCCCGTTGCAAGATCTACTTTGACTAAATAGTTATTATCAGTCATCGCATAGCCCACACCGTTGGCATCGATGGCAAAAGCGATAATTGTCGAATCGGTATAAGCAACCACTTTAGAAGTTCTGTTGGCGTAATCCACTTTACACAGACTAGTTCCACCGCTATGATAATCTTGTGCATATCCATAAACAGTTTGTGTTACGGGGTCGGTGCAAACTCCACCAACCATGTAAAGAGCATCATCCTCAGTGTAGCGCACCTCCTCGATTGGCCGCCAAGTGTCAAGGTCCCAGGTGCAAATATGGGGTGACGAGCTGCCGCCACCGACTTTTACACCACCATAGCCTGTAAATCGATTACCAATGTAAGCTCCGCCAAAATTGATGACATAATTAACGTCGGCATAGGTCTCACGTTTCAAGCCGCTAGCCGTACTGAACTTGTAGAGACCATACTCGAGCAGCATGCGGCCATTCAAATCATTGTAGTTCAAGAAACCGATAAACTCCACGGGTTTTTCGCCTGCCTTCAGCGGCGCATTGGCGGGAGCCTTGGCTGGTTTCAGCTTCAGAATCTCACTCTCGGGCGCGGGCAGGGGGCGACCCATCGCCTTATAGCGGTCGATGATGTGTTGCCCGTAGGAGTTGTTGACGGTCGCTGCCGACACCTGCTGGGTGGCAGCAGGAGCCTCGGTCGTAATCGCCGAGGATGACTCAAAGAATTGTTGCGACGATGGTAGCATCGTCATCCCTTCGGGCAACTTTTGTGCTCCTGCCGTGCCGGCGAGGAACAGCCAAACGATGCTTGCGAGCATCAAGGGGGTTAAGATTTTTTTCATAAGCTGATTTTGAAAATAAATGAAACATGTACAAAAAAATTATTTGCAAATTTAAAGCAAATGCCACTTAAAATAGAGCAAAAAGCGTGTTTTCTTGAACGAAAACACGTTTTCAGTTGACAAATCGGCGTTTTAGGGCAGTTTTTTACTTGGTTCGCTTTTGTCGGGCGATTTTAAGATATTCTGATGGATTAAGGCCAGTGTTGCGCTTGAACACTTGGGCGAAGTGCGAGCGGCTCTTGATGCCTACCTCTTTGGCGATGGCTTCGATGGTGAGGTTCTCGATGCCATCGGCATTGTTGATGCGTCGGCACGCCTCCTTCACGCGGTTGTTGGACAGCAGCGTGTGGAAGTTGCAGCCGCAGCGGTCGTTGATCACTTGTGACACGTCGCGCGGTACGCTGCCGATGGCGTCCGCCAGGTCTTGCAGGCTAAAGCTCTCCTTGCAGATGATTTCGGGTTGCCGCATCACCTCTTGTATTTGCTCCAGTATCTTGTCGCTCTCGTTTTGGCTCAGTTGGTTGCTTTGATATTTGGGCGCGTCCTCTTGCTTAAGCAGCTCTACGGTCTGCTCATAGAGCTTTTGGTTGTCGGCTTTGAGCCGTCGGTTAAAGCGCAGCACCAATAGGAACATCACTGCCAGCACAGCAGCCAGCAGCCCCATCATGGTTAAGAACTGGTTTTTTTGTTTATGTTTTTGCTCCAGTTGACCAAGCTGTTCCACCGTGTCTTCTAGCCGGCTGGCCATCTTGATTTGCTCCATCGACAGCAGTCCCTGGTCATCAGTAATCTCCTTATTCAGTTTATAGGCTTGCAGCTTACACTCCATCGCCCGCATCTTGTCACCCATGCCGGCATAGTATTGAGCACCCAGATTGGCGACCTGCATTAGGTGGTCTTTGTTCGAGGGCTCGTGCTCAAGAATTAGTTGGCGCAACTTTTCTCTATTGTCGAGTGCAGCATGGTAGTCGTGCTGCAAATAGTAGGCATCTGCCATCGTTGCATAGTAGGTCGTCAAGTTATTCCAGTCATCATCTTTTGTTTGCATGCGCATGGTGTCGAGGCGAGCCATGGCATCGTCAAATCGCCGTTCGGACAGGGCAAGCAGCGTCTGGTACAGGTTGATGTCTGCTTGACATCTTTCGTTCGATTTGAGCTCTTTCAAACTCATCAGCGTTTTCATCTCACCAGCGATGCTACTGATGTTGCCGTCGGCATAGGTTGCCTCAATCAAGTTGTGTGCAGCCACCGCAACCAGGTCCCACGCCTTGGCTTTGACCGCCACATCAAATGCCTGCTTGTAGTAGCCGATGCTGCGCCGCACGGTGTCGGTATTGCTCGAAGCCCGCTCAAGCGAGCGGTGGGCAACGCCAATGGCATTGAGTGTGCGTGCCTCGTTCTCATGCAAGCCATATTGTTGCGAGAGTGGCAATGCCTTGTCGTACCAGTGGAATGCTTTGGAATAGTTGTGAATCACTTTGTAGTAGAGTATCCCCAGCCGCGTCATCGCCTCGATGCTCATCCGAGCCTCGTCTTGGTTACCCTTCACCTTGTCGTAGCGGTTAGCCACGATGGAGTAGAGTGCCATCGCCTCGTCGGGTCGGGTGTCAGATTTATATAGTTCGTCGGCTCGCTTGGTCAACTCCTTAGACGGCAGCTTGTTCCAGCGTATTAGGGTTGCCGAGGTGACGGCATCGTTTGCCCAAGCGTTGCAGGCAAACAAAACAAGAAGGGTCGTCAGCAAGATTCGTCTCATCTCGATGTGTAAGGTTTAGCATGGCAAAAGTACGAATAAAATGAGGTAAAAAATAGGCTTCTCCCTTAATTTTTGTTAAAGCAAGGGAGGAGCCTACGCAGGGTGATACCACCGAAATGAGAAAAATCTACTAACTTATCGCATGATGAATTTCTTTCCGTTCTTAATATAAAATCCCTTAGTCGGCTGGTCAATCACACGTCCGCTCAAGTCATAACATCTATCATCTGTCGTCTGCTGCTCCTCGTTGAGCTCGATAACGCCCGACACAATGGGGAACGGCACGCACTCGGCATTGTCAATTTCGCAGTTGGCGCTGTTGCTGGCATCATATCCGCTCACCAGTGCCACAATCTGCATCTTGTCTTGCTTCCAGTCGGGCTCAATGTCAAAGGTGTAGTTGTTGGTGAAAGCGTTGTTGTCCCACTCGATGACGTCGCCCCAAGTGGCGTTGGTCAATCGGTTGACGTGCTGGTGATAATAGGTGCCGCGAGCACCCGACTGGTCTTTTGCCTCAATGTCGTTCTCAACCACATAGACGGTGAGGCGCATCGGTGTGGTGCCAAACTCATGGTTGCGTACACCCGTCACGGTCACGCTAAGTTTGCGGTTCGTCGCGTCATATTTGGGCGTGATGGTCAGGCTGGTGTGGACCTCGCGAGTGAGCTGATAGTTGACGGCATCAACGATGTCCTGATAGGTGGGACAGGTGACGGGCGAGGGGTAGCTCTCGCTGCCGAACAGCGGTGCGCGGTCAAAGGTCATGCCTGGGGCATAAGAGCTGCCGCCATAGAGCCAAAGCAAATCCTCGTCCCATGTGGTGGTGAGCCAGTCGGTGTAGTAGCCGGCATGGTGGCACACGGCGATGACACGGTCTTTGTATTCGTCACTAGCCAAGACGGTGCTCAAGTATCCAGCCACACGCGGGCAGTTGCTGCATTGCTCGGTGGTGAACTCCTCGATGAGCACCTTTTTTTGCGTCTTAAACATCACGCGGGCTGTGTTGTTGCCCTCGTAGGCATCGGTGCCCTCGTCCAGACTCTTCACCGCTACCATCAGTTGTCCGGCAGTCACAGTGTCGCAGATGGGAACGCTCAGTGTCACCGTGCGTTTGTCACCCGATGCAATAGCGTCGGCATAGTGGGTGTCGTAGTTTGTGCCGTCTTGGTCATAATAGGCGGTGAGGGTGAAGCCATTGATGTCTTTCTCGCCCTGATTGGCGAGTGTCACGCTGATATCGTAGTTCTCTAATCGTGCCGATGCGGGCACCGATGCCGAGATGATGGCAAGGTCATATTCTGGCATCGAGGTGGCTTCGACAACGGCTTCAAGGCTGAGCGCTCCAGCCTCTTTCATGTCCTTCCATTGGGCATCAGCCCCTAGGCGGGCATAAAACGCATGGTCGATGGGGGTGCCGACTGCCGAGAACACATCAACTTTAGCTCTCTGGTGGTACGAGAAGCCCACGATCAGTCCACCAACACTCGCATCGATGGTGTAGGCTTCGGGCAGCGCCACTTCGTTCCAGCCTTTGGCAATCTTAGGCGTGGTCTTTGCCGTGATGGTGGCTTCGGCAAGGTTAGGCCCGTCGAACTCGCTGCGCAGCCACACCTTCACCGTGTCGATGTTGACGCGCGAAATCATGTAAGCGCGGATGGCTTTGATTTGGCTGCCATCATAAGCCGTGAGCATCGCTTGCGGCAGATAGATGGCTCCGTCTATCCAGTTTTTACCTTCGGCAGTCACCGAGGCTTCATCGGTTGACTCGCCTGCACAGTAGCCCAGGTTCACAGTCGTCTGTGCAAACAGTGTCGCGGGCATCAGCACCAGCAGTGCCAGCATCATGCATTTGTAGATTTGCTTCATTCTTTTTAAAAATAATAAGATTGATAATGATGACTGCAAACTTACATATTTTTATGCAAAATTCCCCCTTTTCTCCCCGCATAAATGACCGAAAACGAGTTTCCGTTCACTCAAGCAGGCAATCGAACACCCCAGCATCCGTCACATACGGGCACAAGTTGGGGGTTGTGGTTTGTTTAATCCAATTGGCTCAACTGAATTAGTAGAAATTAGTTGGTCTCAATAGACGCAAGTAATCATAACATTTCATATCCATGAATCTACAATAGTAGAAATTAGTTGGTCTCAATAGACTGCGGTCACCCACGAAACGGACACTCTTCCCATCTACAATAGTAGAAATTAGTTGGTCTCAATAGACCTCGATGGTGTACTGCTGGATGTTGTAGTCATCTACAATAGTAGAAATTAGTTGGTCTCAATAGACGTGTTCACTCAGCCATTCACCAAGGTCGTATCTACAATAGTAGAAATTAGTAGGTCTCAATAGACACCTGACCATTGAGAGAGCCAAAAACGGGATCTACAATAGTAGAAATTAGTTGGTCTCAATAGACACAGGGTAAGGTAAGTTAATGTGACCAAATCTACAATAGTAGAAATTAGTTGGTCTCAATAGACACACCAACTCCTATACCACCACCTCTACCATCTACAATAGTAGAAATTAGTTGGTCTCAATAGACCATGAATTGTTGAAAGAAGCAATGAAAACATCTACAATAGTAGAAATTAGTTGGTCTCAATAGACCCATGCAAATGCGGTCTTTGACGTGTGGGATCTACAATAGTAGAAATTAGTTGGTCTCAATAGACATGTGCAGGGAGTCGCTGGAGCGGCGGCTATCTACAATAGTAGAAATTAGTTGGTCTCAATAGACAACTCAGGCGGTTCAAACTTATTATCAATATCTACAATAGTAGAAATTAGTTGGTCTCAATAGACTCAACAGAGCCTTCAACAGAGCAATCAAATCTACAATAGTAGAAATTAGTTGGTCTCAATAGACCCGACTGCATTATTAACTCTATATGAAATATCTACAATAGTAGAAATTAGTTGGTCTCAATAGACGGTAGGAGTGCGACCCCCTTGTTCTTGCTATCTACAATAGTAGAAATTAGTTGGTCTCAATAGACCTGCTTTTGAAACGCTTATGTGGTGTTTTATCTACAATAGTAGAAATTAGTTGGTCTCAATAGACGTCGAAAGTGGTGGTGGTGCCGTTGCGATCTACAATAGTAGAAATTAGTTGGTCTCAATAGACTTTTCTTGCCATAAGCCGTGTCAAGATAATCTACAATAGTAGAAATTAGTTGGTCTCAATAGACCCTTTTTGTTTCCGATTTATTGTCCACATCTACAATAGTAGAAATTAGTTGGTCTCAATAGACGTCAACCAAGATGGTAAACCTCACGCTGATCTACAATAGTAGAAATTAGTTGGTCTCAATAGACATTTATTGTCGGAGCACAAAATCAGGGCTATCTACAATAGTAGAAATTAGTTGGTCTCAATAGACCAAACAATCCTTTCGGAAATGATTTGAAAATCTACAATAGTAGAAATTAGTTGGTCTCAATAGACGTAGAAGGTTATGCCATTGTCTTTAATTCAATCTACAATAGTAGAAATTAGTTGGTCTCAATAGACTTTAAAATTGTTTGACTTAAATTGACACTGATCTACAATAGTAGAAATTAGTTGGTCTCAATAGACAGTGCGCCAGGCTAACAAACAAAAAGCACTATCTACAATAGTAGAAATTAGTTGGTCTCAATAGACGTTACATTCTGCGTGCACCGCCATGCCCTTATCTACAATAGTAGAAATTAGTTGGTCTCAATAGACCCTTTTAAAACGTTAATTAACCATTAAAATCTACAATAGTAGAAATTAGTTGGTCTCAATAGACTTTCATTTTTTTGGTTGTTATTAGTGGAAATCTACAATAGTAGAAATTAGTTGGTCTCAATAGACCACCATCCTGTATCAGCTTGATGGCATCCTATCTACAATAGTAGAAATTAGTTGGTCTCAATAGACTGTACATCTACAAGGCGATGTTGCTCGAATCTACAATAGTAGAAATTAGTTGGTCTCAATAGACACAAGAGAGATTATGACAACGACAGAAATATCTACAATAGTAGAAATTAGTTGGTCTCAATAGACACGTAATTCGGGAAATTAACCCAGAGCTATCTACAATAGTAGAAATTAGTTGGTCTCAATAGACCTTGGCTCGCATACGCTTGACCAGCATCAATCTACAATAGTAGAAATTAGTTGGTCTCAATAGACCCCTTGATGTTGCAAAATTAATAAAACTTATTTAATCATAAGCAATTATCGATGTTGATTTTTGGACTAATTTACCCCACCCACTTTTGCGGTTTGGGCAAAACCTGTTGTGTCACAGCATGTTATGCCAAAACAATTATTTTATTATTACAGAGGTTTGCCAATAGCACTACAAAAACACTGCATCATGGTCCAGATGGATGGCACTGCCATATTTCTCGACCTTATCATTAGGCGCATGAAAGATAAGCACACTGTCCTCTGGCGTGAATTTTTGGGCGAAGACATTTTTGATGTTCTCACGAATGTTATTAATCAGCCTGTTTGTGTTGTTAAATTCATACACAGACATTTGTAGTCTGATACAGCCATTCTTTTGTAACATTTTTGAGAATTTTGTTCTCAGTTTGGTGTCTTTGATGTCATAACTGATGATAAGCATGATTCATGATGTTGTTTTCTTGAGTTCAAACATTTTAAATTGGGAGGCAGGAGCACCTTTCATAAACATGCGATAATAAGATTGCACAAACAGGAAAAAATCATTCTTGTGGTCTATCAATGCTGTGAAAAACACCTTGTAATAGTCCAAACAATGCTCTCGTTGCAAAAAGTATTCATTTTTGCTTGTTTTAAAGTGTTCCTTTTTGAATTGTCCCAAATTATAGGCTTTTCTAACCTGCTGGTCGATAATGCATCTGAAAGGTTCTATCAAGTCGCAAACTAGTGATTTGCGCTTGAACCACAGCCGATGATAGACACCGACATAGACATCAAAGCCAAACATGTTTAAGAATGTTTCCATGAAATTGAACAAGATGGTATAACCCATATCAAGCGTGACATTGATTTCATCACTCTTGATGCGCGGTTGTCGTTGTTTCCAGCCCAATGACTGATAATAAGCCTCAAAGAATGCCTTAGCTACCCAGCCCTCAAGCCCCATCATGTCATTGAGTGACTTGGCCTCATCTATCAGTTGCAAAGCCACTTCACAGGATTCAATTGCACTGGTCGTTCTGTTGTCTTTGAGTCTCGTGTTCAATAACAATTGCCGCTGATTGATCATCTTGTTTTTTACAATGAAACGAGGGATGTCCATGTCGTTGACATCATGGCGGTGTTGCCGTTCACGTAACAAAAAGTTGCCCTCGGCTGCTGCGCCAAACGTGAAGACAGGTCTAAGATTGAATTTCATGACTGCTACAAAGATGCCATATCGGCGGCATTTCTCAATCAATGGTGATGTGATTGAAATGTTGCCGATGACGAAGATGGCAAGAATTTTTTGGAACGGGAATTTGGTGAGAGCCTTATTATTCTCACCATCTTCAAGATACAATTCGCCATTCTTGACTTTGAGCGACTTCTTCTCCAGACAATTGATGACGAAGATGCTTTTAAACTCGATGTCCTTATTAGAAAACATTGTCGTCTAGCGTTTTGTCACACAAGTTGCAATACACACAATGCAAGCATTTATTAGGATTAGGGCTGAATGGCGCATGAGGGTCATAAGTCCGAAATCTGCTCAAAAATTCCTGCAATTGCTGCTTATCGCTAGCTGTAGGCAATGGCATAGGTGTTGTCTTGCGCGTTGAGATTTCATAGAAACATAGCCTTTCAACCTGATACCCCATCTCTGTTAGACAAAAATATTGAGCCCATAATTGATAGATTTGCCCTTGAAATATTTGTTTCAGGTTGTATTTGCGTTCGGTCAACGTTTTGGTGTCCTTGCGATATACATCTATTTTGCCAAATATTCCCAACTCATGTGAAATCACAGGCAGTGCTTCTAGAATGTGTGCGTTGGTCGCCCGTTTGGTATCCACTACCTCATGAGCATTTCTGCCCACCACCTGTGGTGTCGCATGATAAACATCTGTGTCCGATTCCATATACACATTGTGCAGGTATATGGAATACGGACAGAAGATGTAGTCGTTTAGCAATGATATGGCGATGAGGTCAGTCATCAATGTGTTGGGCAAAGCGCAACCAGTCCTTGTTTGAGACGGCGAACTTGATTTTGCTCACATCATCAGTTGCCATGATTTGGCGGACAACCATCAATCCCTTGCGGGCAATGTTAAAGGCACCATTGGCATCGGCGTTGGCAGGAAGGTGCTCATCGCTTTCTCGTGAGTCAAAGAAGTGCCCTCGCTCATCAGCCACAGGCGAAATCATATAGTCCACCTCGCTGCCAGTCACGCTATTGCGCATCTGCACCGTGAGCTTGAATAAGTGCAAGAGGGTTTCAAGCGATTTCTTGCTATCGATGTTGGCAATGGCTTCCTTGAGGTTTCCATTTGGATCAATGCCACAGTCTTGTAGCAATTGCAACATTTGTTGGGTAACGTTAACCGTATCGTTAACAAACTGGTTGTTTTGGTTCTTGCTGCGATGTGTCCAGATGCGTTCACCATAGGTGCACACGGTCCACTGCGTGCGACAACCCTCAGCTCGTGTGGTGAAACGTGAGTAATCAAACTTGAACTCAAACCACCCCTTGTCCTGGTTATAGCGAATGCTATCGAATTTGCTGAAAAATGCTTTGATTTCGCCCATGCTGCTCAAATGGGTGTCAAACAAATTAACAAATCCTGTCACCGGATCAATCTTGCTGGTGTTCCATGCAGGGATATAGAAGACAAAACCACATTGCCGCACATTGGCACGTTTCATATTGGACTTATTAAAATCTGAGTACAGACCCGTGAGTTGCACTGCGTGCAATGCGCCAGTGGGTTTATCGGGTGACTGTCCTTTGTCAACAATGTAGTTGAGCTTGTCAATAAGCATCTTCTCAAATTTTTGATATACTGACTTCTCAACCTTTTGACGACCCCGCATAAAGCCTGCGTTAAGGTTTTCCAGTACAAGAATGGCATCATTGTCAACCATCATTGTGGCTAACAAGTGAACGACTTGGCTCAGGTAACCTTGCTTCAATTCCTTGATGTTCTCGATTGTTCCCCAGTTGCGACGGGCGGCAAGACGGTCTGCCTCCTTGCTATCAAGCAATTGGTGATAATCAACCTCGCTTGCGCGGGCGTTATCTTGTGCTGGGGCATTGAGCGAGCATTGTTTCACGATGTTCCCATCCATGTCTATCATAGTGAGATATAGTAAGTGACGCTCACCGCGGTCAATACCGATAATATGCCTCACACCCTGTGACTTGATAAACTCACGGACTTCGTTGGTCAATCTGGTACTATTCCAGCCAGCAGCTTTGAAATTCATTTTAATTGGAACATGAAATTCGAACTTGTCGGCTGTGAAGCGACGATCCTTAATGATGTCATAGTCAAATGTGCTTTGAGGCTTGACAGCTTCATTATATCGGCTCTTATTCTTTATTGCTTGTTTTGCCTTATGTGTCGTTGTTGAGGCGAGACTCTTGCGACGGAAAAATACTTCTGCCTTACCCTCTAGCTTATACACGACATTAGCCAGATTTTTAGGGTCAAATAGCATTCTCCAATAAATAGTGTGCAGGTTGGGTCGTCCCTTTGCATAGGATGAAAAGTCTTTGTTGGTAATCTTGAATAAATACAAGTCACCCTCATCAACTAATTTGTTTAATCCTGTTTCGCTCACTTGCAAGAAAGAAAGTTTATAGTCTTGACTATCCATGCTGTCTGTGAAAGCTTTAACAGTGTCATATTCATCAGCATCTTTATAAACGAACCCAAATTCAGGATATGTCCTATCTAAATAACGTTGATAATGCCGAATCAAAGCATTCTTGTCATCTTTATTGGTGTTGTAAGATTTTGCGTTCTTTTTTCTTTTCAACTCCATAATGTCTGCATTTTCCTCGCATTCTTTTTTGGCAAATGCACACCTTGGCATATTTTGAGACGGCTTAATTTGCTTATATTCTACTTTCTCGAAATTTTCGTCTAGACCTTCATCATTACAGTCAAGAACTTGGATACATTTCCTTTTGGACGTAGCTTCATCGCGCATAATGCCCAAATAAAAATCATTATCCTTTCTAAGAATAACGGCATTATATTGATATTTTCTGTCAGCACCAGGATCCCATCCTCCAAGCAGATTGGATTTTTCAAAGTTAATCTTGAACTTATCTAAAGAATAGGGTTTCTTGGTTAGATAGCTGCGAACCTTGTCATAGAGCGGAGAAATAGTCTCGTCAAGTTGATTATACAGTGGCTCAAACTTGCCATAAAACACTTGATCTTTGTTCGTCTCATCACCTGCGCCTAGCAGAGGCTTAGCAAACCATTGCAGCCGCTTGATGGCATCCAGCAAATCTTTTATAAGCATCGTGTTCTTGCGCAGCTCATTGTCATTTGCATTTTCCTTGTTCAATACAGGTGAGATTGCCGTGTGGGCATTGTTGATACTAGCCAACAGATTCTCTCGTTGAATATCCCCATCGTCTGTCGCACCAAATGCTTTGAAATAGTCGCAAATGTCTCCACCATCTGTAACGACTTGATTGATTTGAGCTAATGAAACGCTCTCAATGCTTTTCAAGTGCTTGGCAACCTGTTCTTCATATTTCTCAGCCTTTTGACCATTGTGCATAGGTGTTTCTAGTTCGTATTGATTACGCAATCCTCGCTTCACGGCATCATAGTTGCCATAAAACCGTTGTGCAATATCTGTCAACCCCAAATCATTCTTGATAAAAATGCCATTACAATCATAATCTGTGATATTGGTTACCACATCTTGAATTGCCGCTAGCACGGGAGACAACTCTGCGTAAGCCTCATTCAAGCTTTTGACCACCTCGCTGGCAGATTTGAACTGTTTAGGTAGGAAAGAGACTCCCGCTTTCTCACTCAGAATTTGGTTGAAAAGTGGTTTCAACAGTGGCAGACGAGCACTTTTATCTTTCACGGCCTGATTGTGTTGGTTGATGTATTGGTTTAACCCAGGCTTGATTTGTTTGTTATTTTCGTCTTTTCTGCCGCCAATCACCGAGTTATACACCTCGATTTGACGTTGGGTCAATACTATCGAGAAATGATCCAGTTCAAACATTTCGGCAATGCTAGCGACATTTAAATACTCCTTAAAGTCGTCGTACAATGTTGCCAACTGTTCCTGTGGTAGAATCGGCAAGATGTGAGACTTGAATGTGAGCATATTTTCGACAAACTTAATTAAGTTCTGATTCACAATGCGGTATGCGATACTTGTGGATTTGGCTTCGTCGCTATACATATTCTCGCGATTGGTGAAAAAGCCAGTAAAATAGGTTGTGAAATCGTTAAATTTCGCAACGATTCTCTTTTTGTCATCGGTATCAACAAACTGCGGCAACAAGTGCTTGACCATTTCTTTTTTGAACAATAGATTGAACTGTGGTTGCATTTTAAATGCACTTACTATTGCTTTGCGCAAGTTAGTCTGTATCTCTTCTGTCTGTTTCGTCCGGTTGTCGTTGGCTGACAAGTAGGCATCAAGATAGTCTTGCAGCGAATCATTATTGCCGGTGCTTTCCACTTTGAATGCAAATTTATCTAAGGTGTCATCAATGAATTGGCGATGGTAATCGTCGATGTACTCCTTCGTCTTTTCATAATCATGAGAACGTTCTTCATCGGTCTCAATAGTCTGTGCTTTAACTATATTCTCCATCGTCTTGCCTTGTGGCTCAAGACGGAAACGCAATGTTTTGCTTACAGGGAATAAGTTAGTGAAATCTGAAAGATGCTTTTTATTCATAGTTTTAACGTTTATATTAATGTTATTGTTAAATAGCATGATTTGATAGACAACAAAGTTACAAAAAATTGGGGTCATTCTGCTATGGTTTAACGAAAATTTGAATGGAATGATAAGCCGATTGTATAAAATGTGAGTCCAATCTGTATTTCTCTGGCCTTTTAGTCTGTGATGTCGAAATATGGGAAATAAAAGCCACCATAATCGATGGGGCTGCTTATCGTTAGCCAAAAATCTGCTCGGTCTGCGTGTGCTTTAATAAGTCGTGGGGGGTTGTGGTTGCTGGCTGGCTTAGTGTTTGAGTCCGGCGGTGGTCATTAGGCTGTCGTAGTCCACCACGTGGTTAATCATGCGTCGGGTGGGGCGGTAGTCGGGTGATAGCACATCGCACTGGGGACGGTAGTGGGGTGTGCGCAGCTGTGCCAGGTCAAATAGCATCTGGCACACGTCGTCAAGCATCATGGGCTTGCTGGCGGCTTGTTGCAGCTGCTGCATCTGCTGGGGGTGTGCAGCGCGGTAGCGGTCGCTGCACCACACCATGAAGGGCACCTCGTATTGGTGCCGTGCCTCTTGTGCGCTGACTTGCACGTCATCGGTCCGCATGCAGAAGTCGCGCCAGTCATAGACCTCCTCACCGTGGTCTGAGAAGTAAACCACCACGGCATTGTCGTGCCTGAACAGGTTGAACACTTGGCTCATCACCCAGTCGTTATAGACGGTGGCGTTGTCGTAGTGGGCGATGTGCTGCCGCTTGTCGTGGTCGAGCCAAGTGTCGTTGCGCTTCACGCTGTCGGCGGTAAAGCGGGCAAAGGCTGGATTGTCGTTGGGATAGCGTGTGGCTGGGTCAACGTGCTGCCCCATCAGGTGCAGGATAATCAGGTTGCGGCAACCTGCCTGCGGCGCACCATGGGCAACCAGGTTGGCGAGCAGCTCGCCGTCGTAGAGATAGATGCTGTCGTTGCAATGGTCGTAGGCATCGGCGATGACCGCGGGGTCATAGATGAATGAGTTGAGGGTGAATGTGAACGTGGCGAGGGGATAGGTGTGCTTTTGGTTGTCCCACATCCACACGCGGTAGCCGGCTTGCTTGAAGATGGTGGTGAACAGTGGCGACTGGTCCCACGTCAATCCGCTGGACAGGCAACTGGTGGTAAGCACCTCCTTGAGCACGGCACTGGTCTTGTTATAGGGCGACACCACGTCGCCGAACACGATGAGGTTGCCGAGGTCGCGCTCATGCGCCAGCAGCACATTGGTGGGGTGGGGATAGTCGTAGAGGCTGGAGTGGTGCTTGTTGAACGACTCGCCGATGACCAGCACCAGGTTGATGCTATCGCCGTCAGGCTGAGCGCACACGGCAGTCTCGTTTTTCACTTGCTGGTTAACGGCAATGGCGTGTTGCGTCTCGGCAGATGACAAATGGAGCTCGCAGGCTGAAAACAGGGTGAGCGACACCACGTCTTGGGGTCGCACCTCGTTCAGGTCGAACCATTGCGTGGCTTGCTCGGTGTTGGTGCACCTCATGAGGTCGGCAAACACTCGCGTTGCCCAGATGCCGCACGCCAAGCCGGCAGCCACCACCGTCAGCACGACGGGCCGCACCCATCGCAGGTTAAATAATGCCCTGACGGGTTTGCGCAAAAGGCACTCGGCGAGCAGCACAGCCGCTGCCGCAATGGCAACAGTGGTGAATGTGGGCAGCGTTTTGCGGCTTATAATCTGTACGCTGATGAACTCGCTGGTCTCTTGTGGATTGGTCTCGGCTATCAGCCGAAACATGGCAGGCCCCAGATAGGTATGGAATTGGTCGAACAGAAACACCTGAACGGCAAAGCCAGTCAGTGCCAACGCATAGACGAGCCACTTGAACCACCGCTTGCCCACCATGGTGACCAGTGCGGTAATCAGATAGGCATAAAGCATCTGCAAGCCGACCTGCTGCACCACAGCCCAGGTGCTGACCTCGTGCGCCTCTTTCCAAGCACTATAGTCGCTGGTCAGCAAGATGAGCGCCACAAACAGCACGCCCTCGGTTAACACAGGTTTGGCAAACAACGACAGCAGGCGTTTGGCGGTAAACCCTCTGCCCGTCGTGCCTGCTGTCGTCGTTGATTTCATAAGCCTTTTGTGGTTTTAAAAGGTGAGGGCAAGTCCGCCCATCACGCCTAGACGTTGCATACCCATGCCATAGAGCATGTCCTGACGGCGGTTGAGCAGGTTGTGTGCCTTGAGCCACAGCGTGAGGCTGCTGTTCAGGCGATAGCTGGCACCAGCATGCAGGTCAATCAGGTCCTTCATGTTGATGTACTCAAACAGCTCCATGTCGCCAGTGGCGGTGAGCAGGCGGCGTCCGCCGCGGTACTCCATGCCCACATTGAGCGCAAGGGGACGGATAGGTGTCACCTTGAGGTCAACGTTGGCAACGGTGCTCGCGCGGTCGAGCCCCATGTGATAGCCCACCAGGTGGTCGTCGCTGGCATAGTACACGTCATCGTCGTGCGGGGCATACTTGATGCCTGCCGTCAACTCTGCCAGTGAGCGGTATTTATACTTCAACTCGGCATTGATGTAGTAGCCGCGGGTTTCGGTAGTCAGGTAGCGTGTTGACAGGCCATAGACGATGGCTGAGTAGGCATAGGGGTCGGTGTAGTCGGGGGCGTTGTAGCACACGACGGGCTGACCCTTGGCGATGCCATAGCCCAGCGACAGCTTGCCGCTGAGTCCGTAGAACGGTCCCACCTTGATACCGCCCTCGGCATCAATAGGTGTGTAGATGCTGCCGTAGATGGACAGCGGGTCGTCGTAGCGGTTGATGGCGTGGTTGGTGTGCAAGTAGCCCAGCGACTTGCCGCCAGTGGCATTCACAAACAACCAAGCACCTGATGCCAACGCATAGTCGAGCCGCACATTGGGCGAGAGCCTGAATGCCGCTCCGTCGCTGAACGAGATGTGAGCGTTCAGCCCCAGCAACAGTGCCAGACGGTCGTTGGTATAGCGATAGTAGGGCGACAGGGTAATCATGCCCAGCTCATCCTTCAGGTTAGGATAGCCGCTGAGGGCTTTGGCACCGCGCGTGAGGTATTCGCCCTTGATGTTCAATCCGGCAACTGCACCATTCTGCAACTCATAGGCACCTGCTAGCGTCAGGTTTGCCCAGTCGTTGTGCACACCGCCCTTGTATAGCCTGTAAAACGGCTTGTCGTAGGCAGCGTGGCCGTATGCGGCTCGTGCCGAGTAGGTCAGCGGTCCGCCAAAGGCGACAATCTTGCCTTCCCATCCAGCATTCACGCTGAAGTCATAATAGGTCTGTTTGTCGCCATTCCAGTCATAGCTTGATGTCACGCCATAAGGATTGTCGGTGCCGACATTCCAACCACCGTAGTAGTTATAGATGTCGATGTGCCCGTCAAATCCCAGTGACAATGTGCCGGCATTGAGCATCTTGCGATAGTTCACGCCAGCCGCGTTGTCGTTGAACTTCTGCCGGTTGCGCTCGATGCCCTCGGGCACAGCCTTAGAGCTGTTCTTGCTGTTCCACGTGCTGTTGTGTTGCAGCCACACAGCCAGTTGCTCACGCTCCTCGTCAAGAATGCGGTAGCCAAAACTGCCTGCAAAGTTGGCTTGTGTGCCTCCGCCCACATCCAGATAGCCGCGTTTGTCGTTAAAGATGTGCGCCGTGCGGTAGCCATAGGGCAGCAGGGTGGGTATGGTGGTGGGCACATTGATGGGCGAGGTCAGGTCGCTATAGCCCAGCTGTGTGTGCGTGGGCGTGGAGGCAGTCTTCTTGACCTTGGGCAATTCATTCTTTTTGGTGACCTTGCGGTCGATGGGTGCCACGTCTTTTTCGAGCGTGATTTCCTTGTTCAGGTTTTGGTTGCTGTTTTGGGCATTGACGCTCGACAAGCTGAATGCAGCCATCAGCAAGGCTATGATATATATTCTCTTGTTCATGATGTTGAGCAATTGTGGCAATGTAGTTATTTTTTGTTCTTTTTATTCTTTTTGCCGCTGTTGTCGGTGCTGGCGTTGCTGGTTGTCTTGGTTTTTGTTCCAGCCTTCCAGTTGTTGAGGCGGGTGTCAATCTCGTTAAAGATTTCCTTTTCCTTGCCAGGATAGTTGCTGCGCAGGCTCTGCAAGTAGTCGCGGGCGTCGCTCACCTTGCCTTGCTTGTAGTACACGTCGGCGAGGGTGATGAAGCTCTTGGCTAGCCAGTAGCTGTGCGGTGTTCCAGCATCGATGAGGGCGTTGACCGTCTTCTCTGCCTCTTTGTAGTTGCCTTGCAGATATTGCATCTGTGCCAGTTCGTAGGCGGCTTGTGCGCCACTCTCGCTATTGGGGTCTTTTGCCAGTGCGCGGAAAGCTGTTTCGGCATCCTGCGTGTTACCCATTTGCTCGCTGGCAAGGGCGCGGTCGAGTGTCGCCTCTTTTTCTTCTTCGGCTGTGAGGCCACCACGTTCAAGCAATGTGCCCGACAGGGTGTACACCTCTTTCCAGTCGCGCATGTTGTGTGCCACGCGCAGGGCACCCAGCAATGCCGTGGTGCGGTTGTCCTCGCTCGATGAACGTTGTGCCAGGTTTTTGTACGAAGCCAGAGCTTGGTCGTTTTTGCCTTGACGTGCCAGAATGTCGCTGCGCATCGCCAGAGCATCTTCGGCAAACGAGGCATCGCTGCCGGCGTTCAGTGCTTCGTCGAGTCCGGTCAAAGCCTGGTCGTAGTTGCCCTTGATGTAGTTGTGTCGGGCAATGTAATATTTGGCTTTGGCGACGTAGGCTCCGTTAGGATATTGTTGCAGGTAGTTTTGCATCTTGGTGATGCTGGGATTGTCGGCGATAGCGGCTTTCTCAGCCGATTCAAATGTCAGGCGGTCCACCTCGCTGACATCAATTTTGGGTGCGTTAGGCACGCTGTTGAGGAACTTCTCGAAGTCACCCAGTTGTCCACGGTCGGCATAGATGATTTTCATGTCCTCGGCAGCTGCTTGTGCCTCGTCGCTGGTGGGGTATTGCTTGATGACTTTTTTGTAAGCCTCGATGGCAGCATCTTCTTGCCCCATGCTCTTGTTCACGAGAGCCGCTTGCAACAAGCCTTTGCGTGCTTCGGCGCTCTTGGGGTAAGCCTTGAGCAGGCTGTTATAGGTGGCGATGGCATCCTTGTTGTTACCCATCAGTGCCTGTGCGTTGCCTTTTTCAAGCATGGCTTGTGGTGCCAAGTCGCTCTTGGGGTAGGCCTTGAGCAGGGCGTTCATCTGGTTGATTTCGTCACTGTACTGTTTGTTCAGACCCATCATGATGCCCTTCTGATACATCGAGTAGTCGCCCGCATTGTTCTTGCCCTCTTTCATCGCTTGGTCATAAGACGCTTGCGCGGCGCTGAAGTCGCGGGTATAGTATTGTGAATCGCCAATGCGGTTGTAGGCATCGGCACGCAAGTCGGCACTCAGCGACTTGCTGTTGACAGCATTCTGGAATGCGGTCTTGGCATCGGCATAATTTTTCTGATTAAACAGGCTATAACCTAGGTTATATTGTGCCAGACCATAGTTCTCATCGTTCTTGTCGGTAGCTTTAACATACGCCTTTTGGTTGCGGGCAGCCTCTTTGTAGTTGCCGCTGCGATATTGCGCTTCGCCTAGCCACAGACGGCTCTCGTTGACGGCAGCCTTGTTGTAGTTGCCGGCATCTATCACCTGCTTGAAGTAGTCGGCAGCCTGCTTATTGTCGTTGTTGGCAAGAGCTTGCACGCCCAGGTTGTAGAGCACGCTCTGCTTGGCGGCGAGCACCTTGCTGCCAGGCTTCTTGATGTGGTTGATGCTCGTCAGTGCACGTTGATAGTCGGTGGTGCTGATGTAGGCATCCACCAGGTAGCCTTCCACGTCGTCCTTGTAGCGTGAGTTGGGATACTCGTTCAGGAACTGCTCAAACATGTCGATGGAGCGGTTAAATGGCGTGCGGGCACCTTGGCTCTGGCTGACGGCGTAGTTGTAGAATGCCGTCTCCTTGACGTCGCGGTCATAGTCCATGCTGGCGGCTTGCTCAAATGCCATGGTGGCACCATTCAGGTCGCCCAATTTGCGCTTGGCTTGTCCGGTGTACAGGTAGGCACTTTGTGCCAAGGCATCGTTGTCGTTGGTGACGATGCTCATGTCGTTGACCACGTCGGTCCATTTGCCGTCACGATAGTCGAGCACACCCATGGTGTAGCCCGCTGTGCGGTAGGGCTCGCCCTCGGGGTTGTCCAGATATCGGCGCAGGTAGGTGCGTGCCTGCGTGTCATCGCCCAGATGGTAGTAGCTCTCACCCACCAATCGGTTGAGCTCGGCATCAAAGTAGTCGTTTTGCTGCTCGGCAAGCAGTTTTTTGCCTTCGTCAACCACCAGACGATATTGCTCGTTGTGGTAGTCGATTTGCGTCAGGTAATAGCGTGACTGGTACCCTAGCTCGCTTTGCGGGTCGATGGCCTTGAACTTGGCGGCAGCTTTAGGATAGTCACCGGCGGCATAGTCAAGATAAGCTTTATAGAACTCTGATGCGGCTGCATAGCGGCGCGTTTGCGACAGCGTGGCGTATTGTGCCTCGGCTTCGCGGTAGTTGCCTAGACGCAGGTTGCAGTATGCTCGGCGATAAAGCACGTCCTCGTTGGCATCGTTGTCGAGCGAGCCGTCACGCACTAGCGAGTAGCTCAACAGCGCACTCTCCCATTGACCACGATAAAAGTAATAGTTGCCGACCTTGAGCTGTGCCTCCATGGCCAGTGGCGATGAGGGATAGCGGCTGATGAATGCCTGCAAATCTTCAAGGCTTGTCTCCTCGCCGCGTTCAAAATGGCTCAGTGCCAGATAGTAGTCTGCCTGCTCGGTCATCGACGCGTCGGCGGGTAGCGTCTTCATGTGCTCAAGCTGGTCAATGGCACCCACATAGTTGCGTGCCTCATACATCAGCTTGCCGCGTTCCAGATAGCCGGCGGCTGCGCTGTTCATCACGACCGGTTGCGACGACAGTGCCATAGGCAGTGCCGCACATACCGACAGAATTGCGATCTTTGGTTTCATAATTTGTTAGTGTCTATTTCTTTAACTACTCCATGCGCTAGGCTTGGCAATCACGTTCACATTAATAATAACTGCAAATTTAGCCATAAATTGCCAACTAACGCTTGCCCAAACTCTAAAATATTCCTAAAAAGCGCAGCCTTATGCTTCGGGAGACCGTGGTGGCGGGTTTGATGATGCAAAAAAAAGCGCATGAGACACTGCGTGATGTGCGGCGTCTCATGCGGTAGGTTTGTGTTCGGAGACTGTTTGCTTAAATCAGCTTCTTGTAGCCGTAGCAAGCAGCACCCTCCAGTTGCTCCTCGATGCGGAGCAGCTGGTTATACTTAGCCATGCGGTCGGTGCGTGACATCGAACCGGTCTTGATTTGACCGCTGTTGGTAGCCACTGCAATGTCGGCGATGGTGGTGTCCTCGGTTTCACCGCTGCGGTGCGAGGTCACGGTGGTGTAGCCGTGGCGGTGTGCCATCTCGATGGCATCCAGCGTCTCGGTGAGCGAGCCAATCTGGTTCACCTTGATCAGGATTGAGTTGGCAGCACCCATCTTGATACCCTTCTCCAGGAACTTAACGTTGGTGACAAACAGGTCGTCACCCACCAGCTGGCAGCGGTCGCCAATGGCCTTGGTGAGCTTCACCCAGCCTTCCCAGTCGTTCTCGTCCAGACCGTCCTCGATGCTGTCGATGGGGTATTTGGTGATGAGCTCTTCTAGATACTTGATTTGCTCGTCGTCGCTCAGCTTCTTGCCGTTGGGGTCTTTCTTTTGTCCGCTCTTGAGCTGACGATAGTCGTAGAAGTACTTGCCGTCTTCCTTCACTGCAAACTCGCTGGCAGCGCAGTCCATGGCAATCTTCACGTCGTCACCAGGCTTGTAGCCGGCGTCCTTGATGGCTTGCACGATGCTGTCCAGGGCATCCTCGATGCCATCGAGTGCGGGAGCAAAACCACCCTCGTCGCCCACTGCGGTGCTCAGACCACGCTTCTTGAGCAGCTTCTGCAAAGCGTGGAACACCTCGGCACCCATGCGGATAGCCTCACGCTCGTTCTTGGCGCCTACCGGACGAATCATAAACTCTTGGAAGGCGATGGGGGCATCGCTGTGTGCACCACCGTTGATGATGTTCATCATCGGCACGGGCAGCACGTGTGCGTTGGTGCCACCAATGTAGCGATAGAGCGGCAGCTCCAGATATTCAGCAGCGGCATGAGCCACAGCCAGCGAAACGCCCAGGATGGCGTTGGCACCCAGCTTGCTCTTGGTGGGAGTGCCGTCCAGCTCAATCATACGCTGGTCGATGGCACGCTGCTCCAAGCAGTTCATTCCCTCGATTTCGGGGGCAATGATGTTGTTCACATTGTCAACAGCCTTGAGCACGCCCTTGCCTCCGTAGCGTGCCTTGTCGCCGTCGCGCAGCTCCAGGGCCTCATTCTCGCCCGTCGATGCGCCACTGGGCACCGATGCACGGCCCATCACGCCGCTCTCAAGCGTCACTTCAACTTCTACAGTAGGATTGCCGCGCGAATCCAGGATCTCTCTCGCATGAACTTGTTCGATATACATAATCTAAATCCTTTTGGTTTGTTAAATATAAATGATCATTTAGCGAGTGCAAAATTACTCACAATTTTTGTCACCTGCTATTTTTTCAATCACTATTTATGGGGATTTTTTCATTTTTTGTCCCCCGTTTACGGTTTTTATCATTTGCAGGACAATGTTTTTGGCACTAAATTTGCCCTGCTAAGCAATAAAAAACGCAACTTGTTTTTAAATAATACATCATTATTCTAATTAATTGTAATCACAACGATGAAGAAGACTGTTATTATCTATGGTTCCAGCACTGGCACTTGCCAGGACCTGGCAGAACGCCTCGCCAACGTGCTGGGCGTTGATCCAGCTAACGTGTTAAATGCAGGCGATATTTCAGCCGACCAGCTTGCCGATGCCGACAACTTGTTGCTGGGCACATCCACATGGGGCGCAGGCGATTTGCAGGACGATTGGTTCACGGGGCTTGAAGTGATCAAGGGTATGGACCTCACGGGCAAGACTGTTGCTGTCTTTGGCTGTGGCGACAGTGCCAGCTTCAGTGATACCTTCTGCGGTGGCATGGCTGACTTGTATAACGCCGCACGTGATGCTGGCGCGACCATGGTGGGTGAGGTGAGCACCGATGGTTACACCTTTGACGACTCGGCAGCTGTTGTCGATGGTAAATTTGTGGGATTGGCTCTTGATGAACTCAATGAGAGCGAGCTGACTGATAACCGTATGGCAGCTTGGGCTGAGCAGATTTCTCCTGCTTTGGCTTGATGCCGCACGACCATCACTTCATCTTAACGCATGGCTGGCGGGTTGTGGATATTCACGACCCGCCAGCTCGGCATAGGTGACTATTTGTGGTTAGAATATAAAAAATAATCAGCTGATTGTCAGCTGATTATTCTAGGTGCCCAGGGCGGGACTCGAACCCGCACACCTCGCGGCACACGCACCTGAAACGTGCGCGTCTACCAATTCCGCCACCTGGGCATTTTGGTTTTGCGACTGCAAATGTACTGCTTTTTTTTAATATGCAAATCTTTTTTGCAAAAAAATTGTCAGAAAAAATATTTTATCTGCTTTTCAGTGCTTAATTTTGCCCGCTGATATATAATAATCGTGGACTAATCACGTTTAATTTTTATAAAAAAACAAACAATGTAATACAACTGGCATGAAAACAAGAGTACTCTTGACCCTCATGGTGGCGTGTTTGCTTATGGCATGTAGCTCCACCAAAGATAACAATTTGGCATACTTTAAGAGTCTGGGCGACGCACCCAGTGGCACACTGCCGCAGGGGTCGGGTTCCTATCCCATACGCATCCAACCCGACGATGAATTGGTCATCTCGGTCAACTCGGCAGTGCCTCAAGCCACAGCTGCCTATAATGTGCCGCTCGATAACCCTGCCACACGCAATGCCTACAACATGGCAGTGCAACCGCGCATGCAGACCTATATCGTCAACGAGCAAGGCGACATCATGATGCCCGTGCTGGGACGACTGCATGTGGCTGGCATGACCACTGCCGAACTGGCAAACCATGTGACCAATCTGGTGTCTGCCAATGTCAAGGACCCGTATGTGCGTGTCGATATCGCCAACTTCCAGGTCGATGTGATGGGCGAGGTTAAGACACCGCAACGCATCATTGCCGACAGGCAATATTTCACGGTGCTTGATGCCCTGGCAGCGTGTGGCGACTTGACTGAATACGGTAAGCGTGACCGCGTTTTTGTTATCCGCACCGAGGGCAACCAGCGCACTTATCACCGATTGGACCTGGGTGACAGCAACTTGTTTGCCTCGCCCTACTTCTATTTGCAGCAAAACGATGTGGTATATGTAGAGCCTAACGAGATACGCATCGATAATTCAAAATATAACCAGAACAATGCTTTCAAGTTGTCGGTGACATCTACCATTGTGAGTGCCGTGTCGGTTGTCGCGTCACTCATCATTGCACTCACCCGATAACTCTCAAATCACACGCAATACCTTACACTCACGCAACATGGCAAACAATCATACCAACGCAGTTCCCCAGCAAACTGAAGAAAAAATCATCGACTTTGGGGCTCTGTTTGATAAATATAAACGCTATTGGTGGCTATTCTTGCTTTCGTTATTGGTCTGCCTGTCGTTGGCATTCCTTTATCTCAAATATGCTAAGCGAGTCTATAACGTGACAGCTGTGGTGCTGGTGGCACAAGAGGACAACAGCAGCAGTGCCGGAGCCAATCTGCTCAAGAGCATGAAGCTCATGAATGGGGGCGGAAAGGTCGAGGACGAAATGATTGTGTTCTCGTCGCAAGAGCTTTGCACGCAAGTCGCCAAGCAACTGAAGCTTAACCGCAGCTATGTTGAGGATAGGGGTTTGTTCAAAACTCCCATTGACCACTACAACAGCTCGCCCATCGAGGTGGTCGCACCCGAAGAGATGTTTGACACCTTGTCACACGTCAAGTTCCAAATTGATGTGAACAAGCAGGGACTGGCTAATATCAAAGCTCGTAGCGGTAAGCACAAACTGGCCAACATCAAGGGTACTACCTTGCCCGCAACGGTCAAGACCGATTATGGTGTGTTTGCTATCAATGCCACCGAGAACTATAAGTCAGGCAAGGACTGCCACATCACTGCCACGCTGATAGGCAACCAATACAGGGGTGAGGCACTCAACTCACGCATCAAGGTCAAACTCATCACCAAGAAAGCCAACGGCATCAGTCTGGCCATTGCCGAGACCAACAAGGGGCGAGGCAAAGCGATTCTTAACACCTTGATTGATTTGTATAACGAGCGCGGTCAGCAAGAAAAAGATGAGCAAGCCATCAACACAGCCAAGTTTATTGACGACCGTCTGGGACTCATCTATAAGGCATTAACTGGCAGCGAGGCAGAAATCGAGGCATACAAGCGTGCCCACAACATGGTGGATGCCGAGTTGCAGGTCAAAGCCTCTATCTCGAAACAGCAGGTTGCCGACCAAGCCATCATCAAGCTTGAAACCAACAAGCGCCTGCTCAATATGGTCAAGGACTTTGTTAACGACCCCGCTAACAAGAATTCTTATATTCCCTTTGCTGTCGATTCGTCGGCAGCATCGGGTGCCATTAAGGCATACAATAGTCTGTTGGCTCAACGGCAAGAGTTGGCAGTGTCTGCCCAGGGCGACAATATGGCACTCAAGCAGATTGACGAGCAGCTCGAGACCACGCACGCCAATATCATTGAGGGTATCAACACCACACTCAAGGGCTTGAATGTGCGCATCAATCAGGCTCGTGCACAGGCCAACGAAACGGCTGGTGAGCTGGGGCAAGTGCCCACCGAGGAGCGTGAAGCGCGTGAGCTATATCGTCAACAGGGCATCCAGAACACGCTATACACCTTCTTGTTGCAAAAGCGTGAGGAGAATGCCTTGGTGCTGGCAGCCACTACGCCTAAAGGCAAAGTGGTTGACCATGCTTATGCCCACACCACGCCCATCAAGCCTGTTCCGTTCAAGATTTACTTCTTAGCACTGTTGGCTGGCTTCTTCTTGCCACTGATGTTGCTGTTCTTGAAGCGGTTGCTCACCACCAAGTTCTCGGCGCAAGACGAGTTGCAAGAAATCAGCAAAGCACCCGTCGTGGGCGAGGTATGTCACAATCGGCATCGCTCGCAGTTGGTGGTCAAGGATGGCAAGACGTCTTCTATCGTCGAGCTGTTCAGGCTGTTGCGCAACAACATTCAATTTATGTTGCCGTCGGCTGATGACAAAGTGTTGCTGGTTACTAGCTCGATTAGTGGCGAGGGCAAATCGTTTGTCAGCACCAACTTGGCGGCATCCTACGCTCTGTTGGGCAAACGTGTGGCTCTGGTGGGTATGGACATCCGCTCGCCTAAGCTGGCATCAATGCTCAACCTCAACGATGCTCCTGGTGTGACCGCCTATCTTGCCAAGCAAGACGTGACGCTCGATGACATTGTGCAACACAGCAGCGAGGTGAAAAATCTTGACGTGATGGTGGGTGGCACCATTCCGCCTAACCCATCGGAGCTGTTGCTCACCAACCGTGTGCAGCAATTGTTTGATGACCTCAAGGCGCGTTATGATTACATCATCGTTGACTCGGCACCCATAGCCATGGTGAGCGATACCTACTCGCTGTCGCCTTATGCCAGCGTCACCGTTTATGTCACCCGCGCTAATTATACCAAGCGCAATCTCATTAAGTATATGAACAACGCCATTGCCCGTGGGCAGCTGCACAATGTCGCTGTTGTGCTTAACGATAGCAATCCCAAGCAGTCGCAAGGTTATGGCTATGGCTATGGTCAGGAAAAGGAATAAGCAACAACACCATTTGTTCTAGCCTTCTTCGCCAATGACTGTCACCCGTCCCATATTGTATGAGCACATCTTGTTTGCTGTGTTCTGGATCTTGGGCACTTGTGGCTTCATTGGTGACGAGCTGTTTGATGTGTTCACCAAGCAACGCTCTCTCATCTTGCTGGCGTGTGACGCGCTCATTGTGCTGCTGGGGTTGGCATGTCTGCGGCATCGTGCCGATGTGATCACCATCGTCTCGCTCACTGTGCTTGCTATCACCGCCAGCGTGCCCTTGAACGGCATCCCTTGGAAACTGGCGCTTAACGGCACGCGAGTGTTTGTGGGAGCAATGTTCGTTTACCCCATTTTTCGCTATTTCTGGGACGACCCCAAGCGGCACGACCACTTTATCCGCCGGTTAGATAAGAATCTGTACCTCTTTTTGTGGTTGCAGGTGTTCTGCTTGTCTTATCAATATTTTGTATATGGTGCTGGCGACCATGGTGGCGGCTCGCTAGGTAACTGGTACTCGGGCACCATCTCTATGCTCATCTACTTGATTTCGTTCTACCTACTGCGCAAGCGTGTGGATAGCAAACACTTTTGGTCCTCGCTTTGGATTAATAAGCAATATTTCTTCTTGCTGCTGCCCACGTTCCTTAACGAGACCAAAGTGAGCTTTGTGCTGCTGCTGCTCTATTTCATCTTGCTTATGCCCATCGACAAGCGGTTGTTTGTCAGGGCTATTGTTATCACACCTATAGCGGCTATCTTGTTCTTTGTGGGCTACACCACCTATCGGCTCACCTATCAAGGCGAGTTTGGCGGCACGTCGGCAGGCAATGCGGACATCTTCAGCGAGGAATATTTGCTGGAATATATGCTCATGGACGTTGAAAATGCTGAGGAAGACGCCGAGTGGAACATGGAAAACAGTGATAACGGCACTGCCGACATCCCCCGCGTGACCAAGTTCCTGCTGCTGGCTGTCATCAACGAGGACAATCCTGGTCACATTCCGTTGGGCTTTGGCGTTGGGCACTTCAAGGGGGGCACGCAAGTTGAGCATACCGATTTCTATAATGAGTATGAATGGTACTTGATAGGCACCATCCCTTATTTGTTACACATCTATTTGCAGTTAGGCTTGGTGGGCGTGCTGTGGTTTATTGTGTTTTTGGTTAGCCTGTTTGTGCGTCGCCCCGAACATTATCCACGCCGTGACTGGAATTTGCACCTGTTTCTTGCCCTGCTCATTGTGCTCAATTTCTTCTATATCGAGGCTTTGCGTGACTTGGAATTTTGCATCGTGGTCTATGGCTTGATATTGGCTGGCTGGTTACCCGATGCTAAGCGGAATCTAACCGCTGATGATGAGCAGGAGCCCGCTCAAGAGTTGCTCCCGTCAACAATTTCCTGAACCATTTGCCAGATGGCTGCGCTCATCTCGCGCTCGTCGTAGCGCGAGGTGGCATAGCTGCGGTTTGCCATGCCTATGGCATCGCGTTGGGCTTCGGTCATCTCTAACATCTCTTTGAGTGCGGAGCGCATGGCTTCCACATCGCCTGGTGGCACGCTAATCACGCCAGGCGCGTGGGTGATATAGTCAACGCTGCTCGTCGTTTCGGTTACAATCATGGCTTTGCCCATTGCCATTGACTGCAAGAAGCTCATTTGCCCATACGAGTACATGTGCTCAGGCAGCGGCATGACGATGAAACTGCTGCTTGCCATCTGCTCCATTAGCTGGCTCAGAGGCATGACGGGCAGAAATTCTGCATTTTCGAGATAACCATATTGCTCGGCTAGCGACGGTTCGCCGATAACCACCAGGCGATAGCCCCGTTTGTCGGCAAGCCGTGAAAAGGCTTCGCATAGTGTCGGGTTGTCGCGTTTCGCCTTGCCAAAGGTGAGTATGGTGTGGCTGGGCTCTACCTCGGGGTGCGTCACAAAGTATTTGCAATCCACGCCATAGGGGATAAACCGCGCTTTCTCAGCCAACGCAGGGTAATACTCACGATAAAAATCGATTTGGCGCGAGGCATGGACAATGATGTGCGGCGCTTTGCGCAGGGCGAACCTGATTAGGGGGGTCTCGGTGTGGTTGATGCGAGCACCGTTAAGCCCGCCAATGTCAAACATCAGGTGCGGAGGCTTCTGCTTCACAAACGAGGTGAGCAGCTCATACACCAAGCCGCTTTGCGCACCATGTGAAATCACGATGTCGTACTGGTTGCGCACCTTGAAGGCACGGATGGGTTGCTTGATGTAGAACTTGATTTTCTTCTCCAAGTCGCGGAACCAGCTCTTGCTGCCACGGTCAATGACATCTACCTGCACATCCCGCGGAAAATATTTGAAGAACCAATATCGCTGCCCGTCAACCAGCTTGTCAGGTGGTTGTATGGCGGCATCGTCTTCTGCAAGGCGGTGAACGGTCCAATTGGGGATAAACAGGATTCTCACGGCGTGGACAGTCAATTAGGGGGGTTAGCGGTTGAGCAACCGCTTGCACTTGCGGTTGAGGATGACTAGCCAATGGCACAGGCGTGGGCAATGCAGCAGGCAGCGCAGCACCCTATACTTGAGTGGCAGTGCCATGCTGTGGTCGTTGATTACCTGTTGCACCCACTCGTCATGGGCATCCAGCGGGTAGATGTAGAATGCCAGACGGTCTAGCTTGAGCATCAGCAGGTCGCGCTGATGGCGTTGCAGCAAGCCACGGTTGCGCAAATTATCGGTGAACTGGTCAAAGTAGGCTTTCCAACGGTCTAGTTGTGACAGTCGCCCCGACACGGACAGCGAGCCGCCCACATAGTAGTAACGATAGACGGGATGATTGTAGAATCCCACACGGTTGACATATTGTGAGATTTTAGCATTCATCAGTGTGTCCTCGTTGGGAAGCACCTGGTCGCCCAGTGGGTAGATGTCTTTGAGCCAGATGTCGCGTTGGCACACATTGCCCCACGAGGCGCACAAGCATCGGCGGTCGAACAAAAAGGCAAGAAATTGCTCGCCAGTCATGACCGCCTCGGTGGGGTAGGGCTTATGTTGCTCGCTGCCATTGTCTAGCACCTTGATGTGTGACCCGTAAGCCAAATCCAGGTTGTCTGATTGGCATTTGCCCAACAGAAAATCTACTGCATCGGGCGTCAGCTCGTCGTCGGCATCCAGGTGGCACACATAGTCGCCGCTTGCGGCATTCACGCCCGTTCGGCGTGCTTCGGCAAGTCCCCGATTGCTCTGGTGGACGACCCGTATGCGTTGGTCTTGGCTGGCCAGTTGGTCGGCTAGGCTAGGTGTCTCGTCGGTCGAGCCATCGTCAACCACCACCACCTCTATGTTGGCAAATGTTTGCGCAAGAGCACTCGCCACCGCCCGTTGCAGATAGGCGGCGGCATTATAAGCCGGAATAATGATGGAGACCGTAGGGTTCACGTTGGTGTCGCGATGTGTCGTGTAACGGCAGCGGGGATTACCTGCTGTAACGGTTGCTTGTGATAGAAACGTTGCGGGCGTTCTTGAACTGGCCTTTCACACGGCTTTCGCCACCGATGCCATTGAAGATGTTGTTCTTAACCGACACCTTGGTGAACGTGTGTGGCTTGTTGTCGTAGGTGGCGTAAATCACGCCGCCCTTGCTGTCGGTGCAGTTCACGGTGTTGCCCTCAAACACCACACTGCCCTCGGTCGCCATCTCTTGCAAGAAGAAGTGGAAGTTTGAGGCATTGATGGTGTTGTTGCGCAGCTCAAAGTCGCATTTTTTCAGGTGTGAGCAGGCAATGCGTGTGTCACCGCTCAGCACGTTGTTCTCGGCGATGATGGTAAACGACTGAATGTTGTCGCCGCCGCCCACCTTGGCAAGCTTGTCCAGGTTGCTGCACTGGTTGTTGCGCATCGTCACGGTGCCGCCAGGTTCGTAACCATAAATCAGCGTCACGCCATATTTGTCTGTCACCACGTTGTTGTTAAAGATGGCGTTGCCGCGGCGCATCAGCAGGCAGAAGTGGCTGTTACTGCCGCCGCTATAGGTCGATTTGCACTCACCCTGGAATTTGTTGCCGCTGAAGGTGACCGTGTTGTTGCCGTTGGCTTTATCCTCAACGGTCACATCCATCTTTTCACCGCCGTCGATGCCTGCGCCATTGCGGTTGATGATGGTGTTGCCGCTAAAGGTAACATCCTGGCTGGTGGTCTTGCCGCTATAGCTGAATGCCATGACCGACTTGACGGGTGCGCTGAGTTCAAAGGTGTTGTTGTCGAAGTGGATGTTGCGGTGCACGTAGTTCTCGTTCTTCTCCTGCACGTTGATGAGGGTCATCAGCACATCGTTTTGCACGGTGGCAGTCTTCTTGTCGGGCTTGGCGTAGTAGAACTTGTTGTTGGTGATGTTGATGTTCTCCTTGACGATGGTGCCCGTGTAGAGGTTGGCCTCAAAGATGGCGATAATCTCATCGTTGCCATGTTTGCGGAACACGTTGTTCTTCACGGTCAAGCCATTCAACGGACCGCGCATCCACAGGCAGCCGCCCGTCGGGCCGTTGTTGTAGTTCTCAAAGTAGCAGTCGGTGATGGTGACGTCGCTGCACGTGCGCATGTCCACGTTGGTGATTTCCTGGTCGTGCAGATAGGTCTTGACGTTGTGCATGGTGACGGGTTTTGCCTGGATGCATTTGATGAGGAAACGCTCGTCGCCATTCCACCAGGTGCCGCCTTGGTCGCCCATCTTAATGGTCAGGTCGTGTATGTTCACGCTGATGCGGTGAGCCTTGCTGCCCTTAAAGCCAAACACGTTGTCGTCTTTTAGCACGCTCTTGCCGTGGCTGTCCTTGCCATCTTGTACCTCCACGATGGTTTTGTCGGCATCAACGCCTTTCATCACGGTGTGGCAATGGGTCACCACGTCGCGGTCAATCACAAACGTGCCGCACTGGTCAAAGTTGATAATCAGCGTGTCGCTCCACGCCATTTTTTGGCTCACGAGGTTGATTTGAACCGCCAGTGGCTGTGTGCTTTTGAGGGCACTCGCCTTGATTTCCACGGTCTTGCCCTGCATTTCCACTCCTGTGGCAACCAGCAGCAATGTCGCCAATATTGTGCTTATCGTTCTCATAGTCATGCCGTTTTAGTTGCTTATTGACTTAATTTGTTGCAAAAATAGTGCCTTTCATGCAATTTCGCAAAAAATGGCACATCAATTTTTTAAAGAAGCAAGTTGCAAACTGACGGAGCGGGGTGCTAGATTATTGCCGTGCCGTTACCAATCTGTGCCTTAGTGGAGATTCGATTTCCTATGCACTGCGACAGCTGTGCAAGTGTTTGATGTTTGACTTGCGTGAAAACGTCATTCCCCTAATTTGTTGAATTTAACTATTTTTTAAACTCTAAGCTTGTTTTTTATAAAAAGTGTCTTTAATTTTGTAGCCTAAAATAATATCATTTTTTGTTAATAACTCTTAAATTCAAGCATTATGAAAAAAGCGTCCTCTTTGCGTTGTTTGCTGCTGATGCTGTGTTGCATGGCAGTGTGCGTGACGGCTGGTGCCGCGACATTCACTGTTGACGGCATCAATTACAAATCTTCTGGCACAAAAGTTACGGTGCAGAAGTACACGACCGGTAGTGAGTATAGCGGCGATATCGTTATCCCCGAGACGGTTACCTATGATGGCACCACCTACACGGTGACGGCTACGGCTGCCAACTCGTTCCTGAACTGTACGGGGCTGACCTCGGTGAGCCTGCCCTCAACTTGCGTGACCATCGGCCGCAACAGCTTTAAGGGTTGCACGGCGTTGACCGAGAGCCCCATTCCGGCAACGGCTACCAGTGTGGGTAGTGGCGTGTTTAATGGCTGTACTAGCCTGGAAGAGGTGACCATCGTGCCTGGGTGGAACAAGCCCATCAGCGAGGAGTTTGCCAACTGCTCCAGCCTGAAGCGTCTGATTTTTGCCGAAGGCACCACCGATTGCGTGATGATGATTTCGGCATTTGGCACTACCACCGACGCGCAGGTGGCGCTCAAAACCGTCGAGTACATCTATATGGGTCGCAATGTGGATGCCAGCAAATATACCAACGCCCAGCAGCCGTTCCACAATATGACGGCACTGAAGACGGTAGAAGTGGCTGGCAACACCAGCTATTTGCAGACCACCGTCTTCTTGGGTTGCACGGCTCTGAATAGCGTGACCTTTGAAAGCGGTATGCAGCTCGATTCGATTGGCAGCTACGCCTTTAGCGGTTGCACGGCATTGCCCAGCATCAACATCCCCACCACGGTGACCGAGGTTAGGCAGAGTACGTTCTATAACTGCAAATCATTGGCAACGGTGACCATGGGCAGCAATGTGACCAGTATTGGCGCAACGGCGTTCTACAACACCGCCCTGACCAGTGTCGCCTGGCCCACCGCCCTGACCAGCATTGGCGTCAGCGCATTCCAGAAGAGTAAGCTCACGGGTGCGCTCACGTTGCCCAGTGCCTTGAAGTACATCGGTTCGCAAGCGTTTGCCGAGACCAATTTGACGAGCATCAGCATCCCCACAACCGTCACCTCTATTGGCTCGGCGGCATTTGCTCCTATCGAGACGCTGGCAGCCATCACCGTTGCAAGCGGTAACACCAGCTTCAAGATGGACGGTGGCGTGCTGCTCAGCTACGATGGCACGCGTCTGCTCGTTTCTGCCCACGAGGGCAACATCGGCACCACCTACACCAACAACACCGTGCAGAGCATCGACAACTACGGCTTGGCTTATGCCCCATTCACGAGCGTGGCATTGGGTAGCTTGACCAGCATCGGTGACTATGGCTTTGCTTATAGTGACCTTGAGGGCTACACCCTGGGCGATGCCATCACGGTGGGCATCTATGCTTTTGCAGGCAGTGCCATCGAGGAGATGGAGATTGAAGAAAGCCGCAACGAGATTCCCCAGGGCTTGTGCTATGGTTGCACCAACCTGACCTACGTCTATCTGCCCAGCACTGCCACCAGCATGATGAAGGACTGCTTTGGCGGTTGCACTGCTCTCGAAACGATGACCATCCCTGCCAATGTTAACTACATGGAAGCTGGTTCGGTGCCCAGCACCATCAAGACGCTGCGTGTGCTCAATCCCAACACGCCCGTGCTGGCTGCCGGCGTGTTCAGCGAGGACCAGAGCGACGTGACCTGCCATGTTGCCACCAGTTCGGTCAGCGACTACAAAGCTGCCGCACAGTGGTGCTATCTGAACATCGTTGGCGATGCTTCAATCAGTGGCGAGGGTGCTAGCCTGGGCTGCCCGACGGGTCTCTACTTCGCCACCACCGACGGCGACCTGATGTATAAGGACGAGCAGGGTAACATCATCAATACGGGCTTCAACGCCGGTGCTCATGCCTTCACCTTGCAGAGCTACAAGAACCGCATCTATGTGGCTGACGCAGGCGAGAAATACACCTATCAAGATTCTAGCCAACCGCTGGGCGATGGCTCTCTGTTCTATGTGAACAACAGTGATGGCATCTTCTATAAGGTGACCGTGCTCAACAACGTGGGTGGTGCTCCCAGCGAGGACCCGTTCACCATGTTCATCGACGAGACCACCAACCTCATCTACATCAGCGACCGCAATGTGGGCGTTCACAAGATGGATGCTGACACGGTGGGTCTGTATGGCTCGCAACCCTTCTTGTTCGAGAACAACTGGCTGCCCTACTACAACGACGAAATTTCGTGGGGTGCCATCACGGGCGGATTCCAGCGCGACAGCCACGGCATCTACTGGATGAGCAAGAAGTTCAACGGCTTGTGCCTGTTGCGCTTCACCGATGCCGACCTGTATAGCGACGGTGGCGCAGGCAAGACCAAGAGCTTCAACGCCCTGTTTAAGGATGTTATCATCAAGACTTTCTACATCGACGAGACCAACGGCTACCTGTACATGCACGTGCAGAAGGATGCCTATGGCAGCAAGCCTGGCATCTATCGCATTGCCCTCAGCAAGATTGAGGATATGACCACCGGCGCCGACGTTGAGGGCAACGACGCACTCACCATTGCCGACTGCGACCTCATCGACAGTTCACCCATCAAGGTGAGCGGCACCGAGAACAGCGGTGAGATTCCCTTTGTGTCGCAAATCACTGGCGACGGCAACTACATCTATTGGGGCTATGTGGCTCCTGCTAGCGACAGCGAGGCCATCAGCGGCAGCGACGCACTCGACACCACCAACCCGCTGCACAAGAGCGGCATCAAGTGCATCAGCGCAGTGCCCGATGCAAGCGGCAACATGTCGAGCAACGTGATGTTTGCTGTCGAGGACGTTGAGGTTTATGGCTTGTGCGGTGCCACCTATGTGGAGGACGAGAGCCACACCAAGGGTGACGTGAACCACGACGGTGTGGTCAACATCAGCGACGTGACCGCCCTCATCGACCGCGTGCTTGCCGATAAGCAAATGGATGGCGTTTGTGATGATTGCAGCGACGTGAACAGTGACGGCAGCATCAACATCAGCGATGTGACCGCACTCATCGACCTGGTGCTGACCGGCAAATAAATTTGCGCCACACATCAGCTTA
>Ga0181612_143783_pt1 | contig 44809 bp, 35 predicted proteins | sample HoacroProtozoa21_FD_119630 | JGI IMG/M metagenome (GOLD analysis project Ga0181612, IMG submission 119630) | Hoatzin crop microbial communities from Cojedes, Venezuel. Combined Assembly of Gp0051906, Gp0051904, Gp0051908
CTCGGCCTGGGTGAGCAGGCGGCAGTAGGAGTAGAAGTTGTCGTCCTCCTCGCGCAGGATACTGAGCAACGCCTGCTGCACGTCGATGGCGGTAACTTCCTCGCCCTGAGCCATGTCGTACAGCTTGTTGAGCCAGTATTGCACATACCACGTGTGTCCCATCACCTGGTCATAGACCGTGTTGAACTGCTCGTAAGGCAGCACGCGGCCCGATTTCTTGAAGAAAGTCTGCGCAAAGTCGCGGTAGCAGTCGCGGTCCACTTGCTTGAGCGACAGCGACTGAGTCGATTGGTAGAAGGGGCGCGCGGGGTGGGTGAACATCTCCTGCATCAGGTGCTGACGGCTGCCCGAGAACACAAACGTGACGTGCGGCATGAACTGGAAGTAGGACCGCAACAGCGCCTCCACGCCCTGCTCGGGATAGGTGGTGATTTGCTGGAACTCGTCGATGGCGACGTAGCAGCGTTCGCCGCTCTGCTCCAGGTAGTCGCAAATCTCCTTTAACGAGGGCGGCTCGTCGCCCTGCTGGATGTCAAACGACAGCGAGGGCATGCCGCTCACCGCGTCGGCAGTGATGACGGGGCGCAGCTTGCTGAAGAACTTGCCCGCCCGCTGCATGATGGTCTCTAACGGCGAGTCCAGCGACCCCACCACGGCATCGGCAAGCGCCATGACAAAGCCGCGCAGCGTGGTGGTGTGTAGCACGTCGATGTAGTAGCATCGCGCGCCCTGGTCCTGCTGCTTGAATAGCTCAAACACGTGCTTGATGAGGCCCGTCTTGCCCATGCGGCGCGAGCTGTAGAGCGTGATGTTGCGCCCATTCTGGAGCGCTGCCATCATCTTACGCGACTCGTAGTCGCGGTCGCAAAAGTACTCGGTGCCCGCGTAACCCTCGGTCAGGAATGGATTATTCACTTTCATCGTTAGCTATATTTGATTGATACGTGCAAAGTTAGCCATTATTTTTTGATTATTGCGACAAAATCGCAATAATTTTTTCGCAATTTTCCATTTTTATTTGCTAAATCGCTCAATATCAGCCCGCGAGCCGCAATTTTTCGGTCGAGAAACAGCGCCACCTGCAATAGTCGGTTAATTTTTGTACCTTTGCACCCCGATTAAGGGAGGTTTTCATGACAAGGAAAGAATTAACACGGCGTTACACATTATTTATTATTGCACTACTGGTCACGGGCGAGCAATGGGGCGACCCGCGCAACTACGACCTGATGATCAACACCGCCAGCATCCCCATCGATGCCGCCACCCACCTCATCACCGCCCTCTACCACAGTCGATGAACGAGGAAAGCCCTCTGGAACAGCATCACGTCGTTCCAGAGGGCACCCATAAAGAAAATCTACTTTATTTTATCGTTATTTAGTCTTCGAACTCATACACGAATTGTGCGCTGTCGTCCTTATTGATGTTGCTGGGCGGATTGTCCATGTCAAAGTTTGACCATACGCGAATCTGCAAGTCTGGGTCGTTCTCGGACAAATAGAAGGATGCTTTCTGGCGCAGGGTGCTGATGTCGATGCGCTTCAACTGATTGCCATACACACCAATCATCTTCAACGAAGGCAGGTTAGACACCGTGATATCGGTCAACTTGTTGTTGAACAGGTTAAGGTAGGTCAAGTTGGGGGCGTCGGTGACGGTAATGGTCTCGATGCTGGTGTTGAACACGTGCAGCTCCTCCAGATTCCTCAAGTTGCTCACATTCAATGCAGTCACATTCTCCATCTCATGCACGCGCAGGTTGGTGAGCAAGATGCAATCCGAGAAATCCAGTTCACCAGCGATGGGGGTGCGCTGAATCTGGCACATGCGTAAGTTAATCATGCCCTTGGGGTCAAATTCCTCCATTTTAGAATCTATGCAATTGAACACCTCGATGGTTGATTTCACGCGCGACAAGTCAAACTTGGTGAGCCCAGTGTAGTTCAAGTAAACCTCACGCAACGACACGCAACCCTTGGTACTCACCTCGGTCAACTTCTTGTCGCTGGTCAGCAAGAGGTAATCCAGCACATAGCAGTTGTCAATGTTGAGACTGGTCAACGAGCCATTACCCCAGCACTGCAGCGTCTTGAGTTTGGGCATCATGGAGCAATCCAGCGTTGTGATTTTCACGCAGCTCATGTCCAGGTACTCCAGGTTGGTGAACTCACTGAGCACCGTCAGGTCGTCGTCGGTATATTCAAGCCACATGCCACCCAGGTGGGTCAAGTTGCGGTTAAGGGTTGACAGGTCATATTTGTACAACTTGGTGCGACCAATCTCAAAGTAGGTCAGCTCGTTCAAGCCATCGATGTTAAGTGATTCCAAATTGATGGCATCCATGCAGTCCAGTTTGCGCAGGCAGGTGAAAGGCGTCAAGTCCAGTTTACCAACACCCGTACCAGAAAGGATAAGTTCTTGCATCGAGGTAAAATACTCCAGGCCCTGGATATTTGTTAACTTCGTGTTATTAGTAAAGTCAAATCCACCAGTGTATTGTGCTGCCTGAATGTTGGTATAGTATGTGCTACCATGTGCAATATTATTGAGCACATATTCACGGATAATCTCGTTGGGCAAGTGCGTCTCGTCCATGATATTGAACTCCTCTTCGATGGGTTTTACCCTGACGGCAGGGCTGGGAGCACCCTCGCCATACTCGTTCACGCCTGCCACCTGGAATTCAGCTTCCTCGGTCGTGATATAGGACAAGCAACCATCGTTGCGCACTTCCACGCCATTCTTGAGCCACTTGTAGGACGTGGCGCGGGCAATGGGGTCGATAGACAGGATGATGGAGCCATCATCCTGCACTTTAACGTTGAGGAAACCAGCATCAGCGGGCAGCAGACTCTCCTCCTCAAAGGTTACATGCGACACACTGTCGGCCTCGTAGGTAGCCACGTTGCCGTTGTTGAGGTGAACATACATGTTATAGCTCTGGGCAACGGCGATTGCACAGCCAGCCATGGCTATTGCAGCAAATAAAAGTAATTTTTTCATAATATTGTGATGTTTGTTTTAATTGATTGTTTTTGTTTACTTGACTAAAATCTTGTAGCTGGCATGCGGCGTTTGCACAATGTAAACACCAGCGCCCAGTTCGCTCAGGCTGACCGACGCAACGCCATCGGCACTGGCAACGCCACGATAGCGCACGGTGCCATCGATGCCATACACATTGATGGCATCACCAGCCTTCAAGTTCTGAACCACCACTTGACCATCGTTCATGTTCATCTGCTCATCAGCGGGCATCGTTTTCTCGTCGATGGCGTCGGTCTCGTTGCTAAAGTGATAGTTCACCACATCCTTCATGCTGACGCACACCGTAGCCTCGCTGCCATCAACTGTGAGCGAGTTGGTGGCATCGTGCGTGATGACAGGTGCAGCACCCAAATCAAACGTAGCCGTCTCGTCGTCGTTGAAGACGAGCACCAGATAGGTAGGCGCGGCTTGCATGGCTGTGAATGACAACAGCATGCCGACAGCTACAAATAACCGTAATAAAAATTTATTTTTTACCATAATTAAATAATAAAGATATAATGATTATTAATAAAATTCAACTGATTAGAGGTTTGACATTAACGCCCTGTGACTGTACAGCGACTGGAACTTGCGCAGGGCGTTGCGCAGCTGGTCGGGAGTGATGGGTTTGAGGAGGTAGTCCACGCAGTTGACCTTGAACGCCTTGAAGATGTAGTCGTTATAGGCCGTGGTGAAAATCACGGGGACGTCAAGCGTCAGCTGGTCGAAGATATCAAAGCAGGTGCCATCATCCAGCTCCACATCCAGGAACACCAGGTCCAGGGCAGCATCCTGCAGGCAAGCCACACTGTCGCTCACGGTGCCTGCCGTGAACACCAGTTGCTCATGAGGAATGCAGCAACTCACAGCAGCCTTGAGAAGCTGCAAGTCGGTGGGGTTGTTTTCGATGATAGCGTACTTCATTACCTTGTGTCGTGATTTGTTTGGCACAAAGTAATGAAAATGATATGATTAGCGCAATATAAAACCGACGAATTGCGTTTTTAGCCGACTGAATTTCACATTTAGCCGACTGAATTTTTCACCGCCACGCGGGTTAATAGTTGAAGCCGAGGGTCCACAGGGGGATGATGTTGTCGGCGCCAAATTCGATGTCGTCCTTGACCACATAGCCGGCGGTGGCGCGGCGTATCTGGCGGGCTGTCTTGCTGCGACCGCCCACCTCGAACGTCCTGTTGCCAATTTCAAAATCGGATATGGCCGAGGCGGTCACGTCGTTGACAACCCGCATCTGGTTGAAGAAGAAGGTCTCGCGCACGTTGCCCACATCGGCAGCCTCGCCGCCCAGCACCATTGCCAGGTTGGGGTTGTCAAGATAGACCTTCTCGACCTTGCCCAGCCCACGCACGCCGCCCGCACCATCGCGCAGCAGCCCTATCAAGCCCGCTTTTTCCATATACACGAAGTAGTCGGGCAACACGTTGCGGCTCACCTTGAGCACGCTCGACAGGGTCTCCATCACGGGCTTGAACGGCACGCTGGCGGCGATGATTGCCATCAGGTGCTTGAGTTTGCGAGCCGTGGCGATAGTCATGCCGGCAAACTGGGGGATATCCACCTCAAGGGTCTGGTTAACGACCTGATTGACAATCATATCAAACTGCGGGTCGCCGCCAAAGGGATAATAGCCATGTCGCAGGTACTGGTTGAACAGCGGCAGCGGGTGCGACACATCGGGCAGCGCCACCTGGTGGCCCACTATCTGGTCCAGCGTATAGGTGGGGGCGGTGATGCCGTGGAACAGCTCCAAGTACTCGCGGAATGACAAGCCGTGCAGGTAGTACAGCGGCGCACGACGGCTCAGGTCCGCCTCGCCGCGCTGCAAGTCCAGTATCGACGAGCCCGTGAAGGCGACCATCAGGTCGGGGTGGGCGTCGTAGATGTTTTTCAACTCACGCGACCAGTTGGCGTACTTGTGAATCTCGTCGATGAACAGCTGTTGCCCGCCCTCGCGCACAAACTGATCGGCAAGCTCGGCGAGCGTGTGCATCGTGAAATAGACATGGTCGGCGGTGACATAGAACATGCGCCGCTGCGTCTCGTGCTCGCGGATGTATTGCAGCAGCATGGTCGTCTTGCCCACGCCGCGCGGTCCCACCAGACCGAACATCTGGCGCGACCAGTTGACTTGTGAATACAGGTAGCGGTGAAAGGTGGTGGACACCTGTTCCACGCGCGCTCGCATATAGTTGGTTAATTGCAGGTCCATAAGCCGAGAAATTTGCTATCTGGCTGCAAAGATAGCAAAAATGCACTATCCACAGTGCATTTTTCGGTAAAAAATGCACTGCCGGCAGTGCATTTTTGGAATTTTCGGGGTTTTTAGTTGCCGCCGAGCCAGTTGAGGAAGTCGCGCTTGCGGGCGGCGCTGACGGTGGCGGTCTGGGTGTTGTCGCCTGCCTTGACGTGGACGCGCAGGCGGCCGTTGAAGTACTTGTTGACGCCCGTGATGGCGTTGATGTTGGCAATCATGCTGCGCGACAGCTGGAAGAAGGTGTCGGGACTCAGGGTCGCCATCAGGTCGCCCAGGCTGGGATAATCGGTGATGTGGCGCTTGCCGTCGTGGGTATAGACAAACACATACTTGTCCTCGCTGAGGAAAAACGCCACGTCATCGATGCTCACATAGTTGTAGCTATCACCATTGCTAGTGAGGATGCGCTGTCGCTGGTTGCGCGATTGCATGACCGCCGCCAGCTGACTGTAGTCAGGATGCTGACGGGCACGTTCCAGCTTGGACAACGCCCGTTCAACGTGGTCATGGGTAATGGGCTTGAGCAGATAGTCCACGCTGTTGACCTTGAACGCCTCCAGGGCAAATGTGTCATAGGCTGTGGTGAAGATGATGGGTACCACCACCTGCACCTGGTCAAAGATTTCAAAGCAGTTGCCGTCCACCAGCTCGATGTCCATGAAAATCACGTCAACCGCGGGACGCGACAGCAGCCACGCCACGGCGTCCTCGACCGACTCGGCAGTGAAGATGAGTTGGTAGTCGGGACGCAACTGGGCGACGATGTTCTGCAGGTTCTGCAACGAGTATTGCTCGTTCTCGATGATGGCGTAGCGGGTCATAGGTATTGAACTTGGGCGGTGAATGTTTTGCCGTCGTTGACGGTGGTGAATTGCTTGTCGTGCAACTGGTAGAGTTGCCTCAGGTAGCGCAAGCCGATGCCCGACGAGGTGCCAGCGTTGCGGGGGCGGATGGGGTTGGTCATCGTCAATCCCTGCTGGTCCAGCGTGATGATGACCTGCATGGGGTGGCGCGACGAGATGACGTTGTGCTTGGTGACGTTCTCCAGCAGCAGTTGCACGGTGTAGGGCACCACGCGGTGGGTGCCGATGTGCTCCCTGCCCGTGATGAGCACGTCGAACTGCCCCACATAGCGCATCTTCAACACCGACACATAGTTGTCCAGGAACTCCATCTCCTCGCTCACGAGCACCGTGTCGTTGCCCTGCTTCTGCAGGATGTAGCGGTACATGTGCGACAGCGCGTCGATGAATTGCAAGGACTTCTGCTGGTCGGTCTGCACCAGCGAGTACAGGATGTTCAGCGAGTTGAACAAGAAGTGGGGGTTAACCTGCGCCTTCAGCGCATCGTACTGGTATTGCAACGCCTGTTGTCGCTGCTGCGCCAGCTGCTCCTGGGTGCGGCGGTAGCGGGTCACATAGTAATAGACCTCGAGCAGCAGCAGGATGATGGTGTTGTTGAAGATGGTGCCTGCCCAATCCACCACGCCGTTGTCGCGCAGCAACAGGTAGCCCACGTTCACCAGCACACACATGCCGTAGCTGGCGAGGGCATCGACCATGATTTTGGGCCTAATCTGCTGCAACCGTACCAGCTTGAACACGATGAAGGCGTTGAGCAGGAAGATAATCAATATGGGGAAGAAATTAATCGTCGCGCCATATATCATATCGCGCCAACCCGTGTAGGGCAGCGGATTTTGATACGCCACCATGTTATAGAACAACTGGAACGCGACATAGTATGCCACGATAGCAAGTGCCCACAGCAATATGTTCTTCAAGCGTTTAAACATGGGTCAATCAGGTTCATGCATGACAGTTAGTGCAAAAGTACACATTTTTTTGAAATAAATTTCATGCTATGAGCTTTTTTGTGGCACAATGTCGGCTCGATGGGTGAATTTGACGTTATTTGAGTAAAAATTGTTACCTTTGCAGCCACAATTGACCATAACATGAGAGGACTGTTACACATTGCGGGATTGATGGTTGCGCTGACGTTGTCGGTGCAGCTGGCTGGTTGCGGCGGCAATGCTCAACATGCCCGCAAGTTGCTCGAGACAGGTCAGGCGGCATTTGTCACCGACAGCAACTTTGTCGCCATGGTCAGCCTGCAACAGGCCCGCGACGAGGCGTTGCGTGCTGGCGACAAGGAGACACACTTTGAGGCAACGGTCTATCTGGCCATGATTTACGACCAGGCGGGGCAGTACGAGAAGAGCTATGAATTGTTGCGCGACTTGGAGTATGTCAAGGCGACCACCAACCCTCTTGCCTACTCGTCGCAGTACTACTACAGGATGATGGGACTGCACTTCACGCGCGTGGCTCAGAATTTTGACTCGGCCATCTACTATGGGCAGAAGGCTATTGAGTTGGACCAGCGCATGTACCCCAACGACACGGCATTTCGCCTCACCGACATGGCCAATCTGGCCGAGAGCCACCTGCTCAAGGGTGATACCGCCACGGCATGGGACATCGTGCGGCAAGTGGAAAAATCACCGCGTCCGGCATACTGCATCTACCTGAGTCAAGCCTACTATATCCACAGCATGTTGTCCAACAACATGGACACGGCCTATCAATACGCCCTGATGGGACTCGATGCTGCCGCCTTCTACCACGCCCACGACAACCAGATTGCCTGCCTGCAACGCCTGTGCCAGCTGGACAGCATGCGTCACGGCTTGCCCGCCGTGTATGTCGCCCACAAGCAGATGGCAGACAGCTGCATCGAGCAACAGCAGGGTGCCCAGGTGGCCTACAAGATGGCGGTGCTGCAAGAGCAGGACAAGATTGAGCGCATGCGGCAACAGAGCCGCAGCGAGCGGCTGGTGAGCGCCATGCTGGTGGCGATGTTGCTGCTGACGGTGGCAGGTGCCACGGTGCTGTTGCGCCTGTCGCGCCGCAATGCCCGCGCCCGCCAGCAACTCGCCGAAGCCGCCGTGCAGCGCGAGAAGCTAGAGAACGAGCTGCTGCAACTGCGCATGAAAAAGAGCGAGCAACAGCTAGAGCAGGCCCACAAAGACAACGTGGCAATGACCGAGCTCATCACCGAGATGCAGCACACCCTGGTCGAGGATGACGACCAGTCGCTGCTGGCGCTGGAGACGACACTCAAGACGCAGCACGCCGAGTTCATGCAACGCGTGTCACAGCAATATCCCGAGTTGACCGAGAACGACGTGCGCCTGATGGGGTTCATCAGGATGGGTGTGAAGCCCAAGGTGATGTCGATGGCACTCAACATCTCGATGAAGAGCCTCAACAGTGCGCGTTATCGCTTGCGCAAACGCCTAAAACTAGATAACGAGGTGAACCTCAACGACTTCATTCAATCGATTTAGTATTTTTAACACCCCTGTGGATATGCTAATCTATATCCATTTTGGTGTCCATTGCCCCGAGAGTTTGTAAATTTGCGGCATCAATTACCAACGCAAAATTAAAAACTAACATTCATCTAAAACTATCAAATGCTAATGAAAAGATTTTTTACTCTTGCTATCGCGTTCATCACTTGTGTGGGCATGATGAGCGCCTGGACGCCCAGCGACACCGACTATCGCATCGTGGACATGGACAGTGTCTATAATCAAGGTGGCATGAAGTCCTTTATCCTGAACGACGGCACCATCTATTGCCTGTGGAATCGCACCCCGCAGGGCATGATGTACAACGAGCCCGAATATGGCTACTACCTGCACATGCAGATTTTTGACCCTGCTGGCAACCCCAAGCTGGACAAGGAGGGCGTGCTGGTGAGTGACAAGCCCACTGCCAGCTGGTACACCGACTATGGTGCAGTGATTGCCGACAATGGCGACATCGTGATTGCCTACTTTGACACGCGCGACGACGTGGAAAATCACACCATCACCCACATCTACCTGTATCGCTACGACAAGGACGGTAATGCCGTGTGGGATGCCGACGGCGTGCCCGTTCCTGCAACCACCATCCATGAGACAGCGTTTAACAGCTACGAGAATGCGCCCCAGCTCATCAAGAGCGACGACAACTTCTACCTCTCTTTCTCGCACGTTGAGCAGTACAACGTGAAGGCTGACAGCACCAACTGGGAGCCCAGCTGGTGGGACCCAGAGGAGGAGATGCCCGACTCGATCCAGCTCAGCTACTACGACTACCGCCTGACGTGTGTCAACAACGATGGCACCATGGCATGGGACGAGTGCAAGGTGCTGGAGAGCACATCTATTGGCCTGATTGCCCCGTGCAAGGATGGCGACTTCTACCTGCTGTATGCCAACGAGGATAACGGCATCGACGCTCGCCGCATCAACCGCGAGGGCAACGACGTGTGGGACGAACCCGCCACTGTCGAGAGCGAGTCGTTGAGCGCAGGCAACTTTACAACCACCCCCACAGTGCTGCCCGACGAGGACGGTGGCCTGGCACTGATTTACCGCAAGCTCATGGACTGGTCGGGTTATGTTTGCTGCAATCACTTGACTGCCGATGGTGTCGCCTACGAGACGGGCGTATCGCTCACTGGCAGCACTGATGGCGACTGTGGCACATGGGAAGCCGAACTCATCGGCGACTCGCTGCTGGTGGCATGGCAATACAAGGTCAGCGAGTACAACATGTATGCCAACTGTGTGAACATCAACAACAACGCCTCGTTCTTGTGGCCCGAATTGCCCAACGACAACAGCAAGGGCGTTTCCTATGACACCAACAGCGAATGGGGCATGAAGCCCGTCAAAGTGATTCGCCAGAGCGATGGCTGGGTCATCCTGTACGGCAACGGCCAGAGCTGGAATGGTGCCAACTTCATGGTAATCAAGATTGACGACTGTGGCAACAAGGTGTGGAGCAAGCAGATTTGCGAGAACAACTTCAAGTGTAACGGCTACTCGGTAGTGAGCGACGGCAAGTATGCCTACATCTTCCTGGCCGTGCCCATGGAGACTGGCGACAACTGGGAGCAGATTGTGGGCGACGGCGGCATGCGCGTGATGTGCGTGGACCTCACCAATGGCCCTGGCGCAGTCAACGAGGTTCTCGCCAGTGGCGATGGCGTGGAGACCCACTATGACCTGACTGGCCGCGTGGTGCCCAACGACCACAAGGGTCTGCAAATCATCAAGTGTGCCGACGGCACTGTCAAGAAAGTGATGGTGAAATAAACAACGAAATAGTCATCTTTCAATCAAGTTGTGCGCCAGCCTGCCGACACCATCGTGTCGCATGGCTGGCGTCACCATTTTGCACCACGCGAATGTAAAAAAAAATCCCTGACGTGTCCAACGCCGGGGATTGCTTAACTAATTAACCTTCTAATACCATTAACATAAACCTTAAAACAAATGAAAAACGCAACTGTCTCACGACACTCGGAATTTCATAACCTTAAAAACTAATACCATGAAAAACCGATGCAAAGGTATAGAGAAATATGTTTTACAACATAATTTTTGGGCATAAATCTTATTATTTTTAACATTTGTTTTTATATTAAGCCTAAAAATACAGCATTTTCACATTGGTTAACATTTTTATTATACTTCTGCGCCTTTGTTGCATGGTGCGCTGACACCACCAGCAAACATCCATCTTGCCCGCCAAACGGCAAAACGAGTGGTGGCAAATCTGCTAGAAAGCAAAATTACCACCACTCGCTTGAAGCCATGAGGTCAACGCTTGCTGAGGCTGGAATAGTAAATCATGTCGATTTCCTCGTAGGAGAAATCGTCGCTGATGAAGTTGCCAGTCTTGAGCTTGAGGAAGTGAGACATGCGCTCAAGAGCCTGCTCAAAGATGAGACCATGGTCAAAGGCGAGCTGCGGCAAGCGGTTGATGGGGAACCACTGCGCCGCCGCGGCATCGTCACCACCCAGCACCTCGCGCACACGCACAAGTGTGAAATAGGCAATGCTGATGATGCGCTCACGCGGGTCACGGTCAGGAGCGGTGAATGCTCCCAGCTGCTCGATGTTGGTCACTTGCAGGCCAGTCTCCTCAATCAACTCACGGCGAGCGCCGTCGGGGGCATCCTCGTCGATGTTGAGAAAGCCACCAGGCAACGCCCAGCAGTCCTTGTAGGGGTCACGTCCACGCTTCACCAACAGCAGGTTGATGTGCAACCCGTCATATCCAAACACCACACAGTCGGTGGTGACGGCAGGATGCGGATACCGATAGCAGTACTGTTGCGGCTGGTTGTTGTCCATGTGGGGGCGGTGCGGGCTATTTCTCGATAAAATAGAACTCCATGCCCTGCGGGTCGGCGGGCTTGTCCAGAGCCACTGCGGTGAACGGCACCATGTTGTAGCTGCCACGTTCACCCTTTTCCACATGATAGTACAGGATAACGCTGTTGCCATTTTGCTTCACCTCGACAGGAGTGACCGTTGTCGAACGTGAGGTCTCGGGCAGGATCACAGCGATGACATACTGCTTGCCCCAATTCACTGCGGTGGGCTGACCATTGTCCCCCATGACAGCCGCCTCGCCAAAGTAGCGTTCAAAATCGCCGCGTGTGTCAAAGATGAGCTTTGTCAGACGATTGCTCTGCACGTCGTTGCGCACATAGTAGTTGTCGAGCTGGGTGTAATAGATGGGAGTGGCGGCCTGGGCCAGGCGGTCAAACTCCTTGAGCGATGAGCAGCTGGCAACCATGGTCAGCAGCAATGCAATGATGCATGATGTGAAAATCTTGTTCATAGGTGATATTGATTATTATAATATAAATTTTAAGTGAGGTTTTGTTTCTTGAGCTTGCTGTAGAAGTAGTTGAGCACATCGGCCGCCGCCACAAACGAGGTCTGGAGGCCGTCGAGCACGGTCTGCTCCTTGATGTCGAGCAGGCGCTCGATGTCGGGGTCCTGATAGAAGCGTGCCAGCAACTGCTCGTTGATGGTCTCGCGCATCCAGTAACGCTCCTGCTGATGACGTTTCTCGTCAAAGTAGCCCGTGGACTTGACGTGAGCAAAATAGCGGTCAATCATGTCCCACACCGCATCGATGTTGAGTTCATAGTAGCCGCTGTAGGTCACCACCTCGGGCAAGAAGCCACTGGGAGGCAGGGGAAACAGGTGCAGCGCGTTGCGGAACTGTGCCGCCGCCAGATTGGCGCGGTCCACGTTGTCACCGTCACACTTGTTGATGACAATGCCGTCGGCCATCTCCATGATGCCACGCTTGATGCCCTGCAACTCATCACCAGTGCCCGCCAGCTGGATGAGCAAGAAATAATCGACCATGCTGTGCACAGCGGTCTCGCTTTGCCCCACCCCAACGGTCTCGACAAAGATGGTGTCAAACCCCGCCGCCTCGCACAGCACGATGGTCTCGCGCGTCTTGCGTGCCACGCCGCCCAACGAACCTGCCGATGGGGAAGGACGTATAAACACGTTGGGCTGAATGGCCAGACGCTCCATGCGCGTCTTGTCACCCAAGATTGAGCCACGCGAGCGCTCACTGCTGGGGTCGATGGCGAGCACCGCCAGCTTGTGTCCCTGGTTGATGACATGCATGCCGAACACATCGATTGACGTGCTCTTGCCCGCACCCGGCACGCCAGTGATGCCAATGCGTCGCGAGTTGCCAGTGTAGGGCAGGCATTTCTCGATGACCTCCTGAGCAATGACCTGATGCTCGGCGATGCGGCTCTCGACCAGTGTCACCGCCTGTCCCAGCACGGCAGTGTTGCCCTTGCGTATGCCCTCGACATACTCACCGGCGGTGAGCTGCGGGCGCCGCTTGCGCTTGAGATAGGGGTTGATGCTGGGCGGTTGTTCCACGCCGCTGTTGACCTGCAAGCCGGCATATTGCGCCTCATTTTCGGGATGATGATGCGTGTCTGCCACCGGCTGTTGGTTGTGTTGCACGATTTTGCTGTTTGCCATGTCTCTATTGTTGATTGTTGTTGATGTTTTGTTGTCATTAATCCACTAGCCCCACCAGCCTGACAGCAGTGACAGGGTGTTGGGGGTCGTTGGTGATGAGGGTGAGAGTGGTATTGAGCGTGTCGCCCTGCACGCGGCTGGTGTCGATGGTCACCGTCACCGTGGCACTCTTGCGACGCTTGACCAGTGTGCGGTCGGCAGCGACGGTCACGCCCTCGCCATCGGGCACCCACAGTCGCCGCAACTCCAGTGGTGACTTGCCGCCATTAGTGACCGTGAGGGTGCGTGTCACGGTCTGCCCGCGCTGCATGATGCCACAATCCAGACGGTCGTCACAATCCAGCACAATCACTGGGGCATCACGACGTTGCTGGGGCGTGAGTTGGGCAAAGTCATCCATCACTTGTGCCATCACATCAATCTGGGCAATCCCACCCCGTGCCGAGCCACCAGCATGCAACGGCTCGCACACCAGCGTCACGGTGTCCACGTTGAGGCCCCACAGGGGAGCCTTGTCGGGTCTGTAGTGCACCGTGAGGGCGGCCACGCGGCCTGGCGGCACAGTGTCGGGCACCATGGCAGCCACCAGGTGGGACGGCGTGTCACCCACATGTACCAGCAAAGTGTCGATTGACGCGTTGTAGGTACTCAGGAATTGCGTCTTGCTCTGGCTGCGCGGGAGTTCGCCATAAGGGATGCTTGTCGCGCTGATGTGCAACGACCCCGCCTTGAGCGGATACTGTTGGTTGAGCGTCTGTGGCGTGGCGATGACGTTGCCCGTGATGGTGAGCACCGAGCGACGCGGCGTGCCATTGCTATAGACCATCACTTGTTTCTCAAACTGGCCAGGGCGACCACTGGGATTGTAAATGACCGTGATGGCTGCTGTGTCGCCTGGCGCAATGGCACTGGTGGGGAAATCGGCAGCCGTGCAGCCACACGAGGCTTGTGCCCGCGTCACCACTAGCGGCTCGTCACCAGTGTTGACCATCCGCAATGGGCATTGCACCTTGCCGCCCTCTTCCAGAAAGGTGCCAAAGTCGTGCGTCGTCTCGAGCCACGTCACTTGAGGTTGCGCCGCACCCAGCAACGGCAGCAGCATGAGCAGCCAGACGATATGTCGCCACGGTGCATTCATGTCACTTCTTGCCGTTATCCTTGGGGATGACAGTGCCCTCGATGATGAGTGAGGTCTTGCGTTCCTTGCCGTTGGTCTTGACCTTGATGGTCTTCTTGAACGCGCCAGGCCGTCCAATGGGGCTATAGGTCACCTTGACTTTTCCGCTCTTGCCAGGCTTTATGGGCTTGGTGGGGTATTCGGGACGGGTGCAACCACACGAGGCTGTCGCCTCGATGATGAGCAGTGGCTTGGTGCCCGTGTTGGTGAACTCAAAAGTGCACGACACAGGACCATTGGCCTCCTTGATGGTGCCAAAGTCATGGACGCGCGTCTTGAACGTCGCCTCGGCAAACTGGTCGGCGGCGACACCCACTGCTGCCAGCAGCGTTATCGCACAGACCACAATCAAGATTCGTTTGAAATTAGTCATTGTCAGTGCTTGTGTTGGTAGAAATGTGCAAATTTAACAACATTTTTTGGGTTACACGTCATTCATCAGGCAATTTTTCGTGCTTGCATGCGCAACAGCATCCCGAGCCAGCCTGAGTGACGACAAAAATGTCACCCACATTGCCCGTGCGGCAACGCACCTTGAACTGGCGCGGCTGTTGTTCCTGATTGGCCGTTACCACGATGGTGAGCGTGTGACCATTGGCGGCAGCGGTGAACCATGTCGCGTCACCGTCGATATAGTCAGCCGTGGTGTCGGTGCGCCAGCAGGTGGTCGTCCGCCATATCTCATAGTTGGTGCAGGTCATCGTCAAGGTGTCGGCATGCGCCCCCACAGCCACCTGGTGGGGAATCTCATCGTTGAATGCCGTTGTCGATGTCCACGCCATGGGTGTCCATCGCCCCAGTGCCACTCTGTCTTGCCCAGTTGTGCCCAACACACCCATCAGGCACAACGTCAATAACAATATTGTTTGTTTCATCGCCATAATTTTTTAGTTGCTCACATTCGGCAAAATTAAATAAAAATTTTCATACAATGCATCTGACAAGTTTTTTTTACCAACTTGAATGTCATTTTCATGCTAGATGCAACAAGCAAACGATGCCACTGATTGTGAATTACCATGCTGCAACCACGACGCGTGTACCTGATTGGCACATGCGTTAGAGTGATTCTGCATTTCATGTTGTTATCACCTGATACACAGTGTTTTTTTTCTAGTTCTTGATTGCACTGTGACCACAAGAGAAGACCTCATGCTATATTTTGTTATCAATTAACACACTGGTAATCTTAAAATTACATTCCGCTTGCTATAAAGTACTAAATCATCAATTGTCGATTTAGCACCCTTGCTTGTTAGCCTTGCGGGGGGAGGGAAGACAGTCATCTCGTGTCGAGACAAAACGGACATACTACACTGATAATCAATCAAATGTGATTACAATAAACATTCACAACCCTGCAATAAATGCAAGTGTATGATTTTCAACAATTTGGCAATTGTAGTCATAAGACTATTTTCACCTCAAAAGTGGCTCTGCAATATAAATTATTTTCTTACTCACTGTGTCACAAGACATTGCAACAGGGCTGCAATAAATATTGCACTTGCGATAAATTGTATTGCAGCCTTGCCACTTGGTTTCCACCGCCATGATACCCACCATCTAGCATCTCTAACGCTCCATCACGAAGCCACGAGGCCAGCCATTCACACGACAAATAGTGCTAAAATTACAAAAAATTATCAACTTTAGCACAATTTCAAGCACATCACGACTAAAAATAGTGATCTAAAAGCATATCAATTATAATTCTTACACATTGACAATTAATATAGAAATATCAGCTATTATCGCCCCTAAAAACACCGAAACAGTGCGAAAGTTGCATTTTTTTTGGCAACTTTCGCACTGTTTATCATTGTTGATTGCTTAAAAAGTAGTACCTTTGCAATTGCATGAGTCAAATATTAAATTCTTGAAAAAAATGAGAGATACAATTATTATAGGCCGCAACTCTGAGATGAAATTGCTTGAACGCTACATGGCTTCGGGTCATGCCGAGTTCATTGCCGTGTATGGCCGCCGGCGCGTGGGCAAGACCTACTTGATACGTCATTTTTTTGACAACCATTTTGCATTCGACATGACAGGCATCATCGAGGGCACAAAATCAGAGCAAATGGCAGCATTTCATGACGCACTGCGTCAGATTGGCTACAAGGGGCCACGTGCCACCAATTGGCTAGACGCTTTTTTTGCCTTGCGTGACACGCTCAAGTCCCGTTTAAGCCCTAATGTTCCCTGTGTGATTTTCATTGACGAGCTGCCCTGTCTTGACACGTCGCGTTCTCGTTTTGTCCACGCACTGGGACACTTCTGGAACACATGGGCATCATGGCAACCCGAGGTCAAACTAATTGTGTGTGGTTCAGCCACCTCCTGGATGGTCAAGAACATCATCAACAACCATGGCGGTCTGCATGACCGCGTGACCCACGAATTGGCATTAAAACCGTTCACCCTGAGTGAGGCCGAAAGTTTCTTCCACACCAACCATTTCGTCTGGAATCGCTTGAATGTGCTGCATGCCTATATGGCAGTGGGAGGCATACCCTATTACTTGAACCTATTCAGGCCCGACGAAAGCCCCGCCCAAGGCATCGACAGGATGTTTTTCTCGGAACATGGGGAGTTGCAGGCCGAATATCGTCGCTTGTTCTCGTCCCTTTTCAGGCACCCTGAGCCTTATCTGTCAATCATCAAGTTGCTGGCATCCAAGCCCATGGGAATGACCAAGAAAGAGATAAGCCAAGCATTGAACGTGTCCAACAACGGATATCTGGGAGACTTGCTCACCGACCTCGTTTATTGCGATTTTATCAGGTCATACAATCAACGCAGTCAACGTGTTAAGGAAAACTCATCGATATACAAGCTAGTGGACTTTTACACCATTTTTTATCACACGTTTGTCCACGACGCCCGTTCACAAGACGGTTACTGGAGTGCGCTGCAACAGACACCAGCCATTAACACATGGCTGGGTCTGTCATTTGAGCGTGTTTGTCTGATGCACATTCCACAAATCAAGACGGCATTGGGGATATCAGGTGTGGTGACCAACCACTACAGCTGGCGCAGCAACGACCCTGCACATCCTGCTCAGGTTGACTTGATTATTGAACGCAAAGACATGATGATTAACCTGTGTGAAATCAAGTACAGCAAGGCACAATATGAGCTGTTGCGAGATGAGTACCTCAAGATTGAACGGCGCATTGAGGCCTTTAGACAAGCGACCGCAACACGTTGCGGCATCATTCCCACGCTCATCACCACCTTTGGGTTATCACCAGGAGCCTACTCGACCAATATACCCGCCTCGCTGACAATGGATAACCTGTTTGGATAAATGCGAGCATGATATCCTCAAAGCATCGAAACGGTGCGAAAGTTGCAAAAAAAATGCAACTTTCGCACTGTTTCGACGCTCTTTGGGCAGATTTTTAAATTTTGTAGCCAGTGATGCACGGCTAAAAAAGGCTCAAAAGGTGATGAAGTTTTAAAACTTTTGTCACAGATGAGCCGTCATTCGCATTTTTTTTGTAATTTAGCGACTTCAAACGAGAGAGATTAATGACCAGCCCTGCACTTGCAGTGAGGCGACAAGAGACAGACAGATGAAAAAATATGACGAGTTGAAGATATACTGCAAGAACACAAGCGAGTATATCACGATAGACGGCGGCGAGGCGCTGCTGGACGTGTATGAGACCATCAAGAGCCGTGCAGGCCTGCAGGGTGATGCGGTGTGTGCCCTGGTGAACAACAAGGTTGAGGACTTGCGTTATCCCGTTTATTCACCCAAGCATGTCGAGTTCATCGACATGACCACCAATGCCGGCTACCGCGTGATGACGCGTTCGTTGTGCATGGTGCTGTATAAGGCCCTCAATGACTTGTATCCAGGCAAGCGTCTGTGCATCCAGTGCAGCATCAGCAACGGTCACTATTGCCAAATCAAGCATGAGGAGGAATTTGTGACCCCCGAGGTGGTGACGTCCCTCAAGCAACGCATGCAGGAAATCATTGACGAGGACCATCCGCTGCTGCGTCGCGAGCGCTTGACCAGCGATGTCATCGAGATGTTTGACAAACAAGGGCTGAAAGACAAGGTTCGCCTGTTGAAGACCATCAACGAGCTGTACACTGTCTATTACAAGCTGGATGATGTGATTGACAGCTTCTTTGGCCCGCTGGTACCGTCCACTGGCTGCCTCAAGGTGTTTGACCTGGTGCCCTACGAGCAAGGTATGTTGCTGCTGGGTCCCGACCGCAAAGAAATCACCCAAGTGGCACACTGGGAGCCTCAGCCCAAGCTGTTCCACGCGTTCACCGACTATATCGACCTGAACAAGGTCATCAGGGTGGGTGACGTGGGCGAGCTCAACAACGCCATCACCAGTGGCGAGGCCTCAATGCTCATCAATGTCGTTGAGGCGCTTCACAACAAGCGTTTCACCCAGATAGCCGACGAAATCACCGAACGTTTCCACCAGGGCGGAGCCCGCGTGGTGCTCATTGCGGGCCCATCGTCTAGTGGCAAGACCACGTCATCCAAGCGCCTGGCCATCCAGCTGATGACCAACTACATCGTCCCCAAGGTGATAGAGCTGGACAACTACTTTGTGGACCGCCAGCACACCCCCAAGGACGAGAACGGCGACTATGACTATGAATCGCTTTACGCGCTCGACCTGGAGCAGTTCAACAAGGACGTGACCGACCTGCTGGCAGGCAAGGAGGTGGCGATGCCCACCTACAACTTCAAGACTGGCGAGCGCGAGTACCGCGGCAACACGCTGCAACTGGGCAAGAACGACATCCTGCTCATGGAGGGCATCCACGGTTTGAATCCCGAGTTGACGCGCCTCATCCCCGAGGAGCAAAAGTTCCGTCTGTTTGTGTCGGCACTGACGACACTCAACATTGACGATCACAACTGGATTGGGACCTATGACAACCGCCTGCTGCGCCGCATCATACGCGACCACAAGTATCGCGGCAGCAATGCCCAACAGACCATCCAGCGGTGGGCGAGCGTGCGCCGTGGCGAGGATAAATGGATCATGCCATTCCACGAGAATGCCGACGCGATGTTCAACTCCTCGTTGCTGTTTGAGTTGTCAGTAATGAAAAACTATGCATTACCCATCCTGCGTCAAGTGCCTGTGAATGTGCCAGAATATGCCGAGGCAAGCCGGCTGATGAAGTTCTTGAGCTACTTTGAGCCACTTGACGAGAAGGACATTCCCAGCACGAGCCTGTTGCGCGAGTTCCTGGGGGGCAGCAGTTTCCATTACTAAGCCCCCGCAATCTCACCACTCTCCACATTAACATAACCCCCAAATGCTCCAAAAATAGACTAATGATTGACCCCAACAAGACAGCCCACAAGCTGCACATCGACCAGCCAATGCTGGTGACCAAGCTAGAACAGTTCTGCGACAAAATCCGCCTCAGGGAGGCGCAAGGACTGGACGGCATGACGCTCATCAACGATGCCATCGCCCACGGGCAGGCACCGCAGCTCATTGCCCAGGACGAGGTGCAACACAGCCGCAAGCTGGAACTCATCACCACCGAGCTGACACGCCGTTTCAGGCAAGGGGCGATGCGTGTGGTGCTGGTGGCAGGTCCGTCGTGTTCGGGCAAGACCACCACATCCCGTTTCTTGACCCACATGCTGCTGGACAACGGCATCGAGCCCAAGGTGTTGTCGATCGACAACTACTTCATGAACGCCGACCAGCGCCCTCTGGACGCTGACGGCAACATCGACTACGAGTCATTCTACGGTGTTGATGTGGCTCAACTGGGCAAGGACGTGACAAGCCTGCTGGCTGGTGACATGGTTCCCATTCCCACCTATGACTATGTGCACGGTTGCCGCTCCTACATGGGACAGACGCTCAAGCTCGAGGCCAACAACTTGCTGTTTGTCGAGGGACTGCATGCCCTCAACCCCGAGCTGCTGCCGTCCCTGGAGGAGGAGCGCAAGTTCCGCCTGTTTGTGACTGCCCAGAGTGACATCTGCACCAGTGGCACCACGGCAGGACTGGCCCCCCACGACAATCGCCTGTTGCGCCGCATCTATCGCGACTACAACAGCCGCGGTGCCAGTGCCTTGCAGACCTTGCAGTGGTGGCCAGGCGTGTTGCGCGGCGAGCAGACCTGGATTTTGCCGTTTGCCGACCAGGCCGAGGAATGCTTCAACACGTCGATGGTGTTTGAGATGGCAGCCATCAAGCCCCGCGTGCTAGCACTGCTCAACGAGGTGCCCGACACCGAGCCCGAATATGCCGTTGCTCAACGCCTGATTGCCGTGCTAGAACGCATTGACCCGCTGGGCAAGGCAGATTTCATTGCCATTGCACCATTGCGCAAGTTCCTGCTGAGCAACGACGGCAAGTGAACAGTGACGCATCAAGGTGACGCCCACCATGACCACTGAGCAAGACGATGGCGACGACTTGCCATCGCCCGACAACAGTGATGCCACAATCACAACACACTCAGGTTTTAGTCACATGTAAAATTATACACTCACATGACCTATCTGTTAGTTGAATGAAAAGAAAAATAATTCTATCAGGCATCGTGATTATCCTAGCCCTGACACTCATCACAGGTTGCAACAACTTGTGGCAGGCTTACAATGCCAATCATCCCAGCGGCTCAAACAAATATTATGAGATGTTAACGGGTCTGTCACCCAAAGAAAGCACCTACATGAAGCTGGGTAACCATGAGGTGAAAACCCACGAAGAGCAGGCCGAGGGGACAATGGGGACGTTCAGGATGTGGTATCCAGCCGATGCAGAGACATCCAACAAGAAATATCCTGTCATTGTGTCGAACAACGGCACTGGCTGGCCCGCAACAAAATACACCGAATGGTTCCACCACATGGCAAGTTGGGGCTTCATTGTCGTGGGCAACGACGAGGGGACATCATGGAACGGCAACTCGGCAGAAGCAACGTTGCAATGGCTCATTGGCCTCAATTCGTCTAAAAATTCGGTGATTTATCAGCGAGCCGACCTCCAGAACGTGGGCACCGTGGGCCACTCGCAGGGCGGCACTGGTGTGGAAAATGCTATTACAACGCAACCGAGCGCCAGCATGTACAAGGCGGCCGTGATGCTTGCCAGCACCTATAACGGATACAATGCATTCCTGAGATGGAACGCCGACGCCTCAAAAATCAAGATTCCCATGATGGTGCTGGTTGCTAACGGTGACGGACTGACACCACTCAAGGACTACAACACGCTGTGGAATGCCTTGCCCAGCGACATCATCAAGGTGGCAGCGCGACGCAACGACTGTGGGCACGGCGACATGCTGGTGTATGGCGACGGATATGTGACAGCGTGGTTTCTGTGGCACCTGCAAGGCAACACACAAGCACGAGATGCCATCCAGGAATTGCGCACAAACAAGTCGTATGTGGAAGTGAGAATGAATGGCCTCTGATTACTATCAAATTTAGTTTTTTTAAGGATTTAAAAAGGTGCTGAATGCGCAAAATTTTGTAATTTTGTGTGCTTAAAACGTACCCCTAGCGATAGGGTGTAAAAAATTGCATATTTTATCATTTCTATGGCAGAAAATCACAGCTATAACGAGCAACAGGAAGAGAAAAATTACTCGGCCCACAACATACAAGTGCTGGAGGGCCTTGAAGCGGTGCGCAAGCGTCCCGCGATGTACATCGGCGACACCCATGTCAAGGGTCTGCACCATCTGGTGAGCGAGGTCGTTGACAACAGCATCGACGAGGCGTTGGCAGGATTTTGCAACGACATCGATGTGACGATTGGCGAGGACAATAGCATCACGGTGCGCGACAATGGCCGTGGCATCCCCGTGGACGAGCACGAGAAACTGCACAAGTCGGCCCTGGAGGTCGTGATGACCGTTCTGCACGCCGGCGGCAAGTTTGACAAGGGTTCCTACAAGGTGTCTGGCGGTCTGCATGGCGTGGGCGTGAGTTGCGTGAACGCGTTGAGTGACTACCTGCGTGCCGAGGTGCGCCGCAGCGGCAAGATTTATGTGCAAGAATATGCCTATGGCAAGCCGACGACCGAGGTCAAGGTGATTGGAGAGTGTGGCGAGGAGCATGGCACGACCATCACGTTCCACCCCGATGCCCAGATATTCTCGACCACCGTCTATGACTTTGACATCCTTGCCAACCGCTTGCGCGACCTGGCCTACCTGAATGCTGGCGTGACGCTGCGCATCACCGACCTGCGAGAGCGTGATGAGCAGGGCAATCCACGCACCGAGACATACTATAGCGAGACTGGTCTGGACGAGTTTGTGCGCTACATCGACGACAACAAGGAGCCGCTCATCAAGGACGTGATCCACGTCCGCAGCACCAAGGGCGACATCCCCGTCGAGGTGGCGATGACCTATAACACCTCGTTCAACGAGAATATCTACTCGTTTGTCAACAACATCAACACCATCGAGGGTGGAACGCACCTCACGGGTTTCCGCCGCGGTCTGGGCTCAACGCTCAAGAAATATGCCGAGGACAACAAGATGCTTGAGAAACTGGAGAAATCCAAATCCAGCAAGATAGAAATCAAGCCCGAGGACTTCCGCGAGGGCCTCACCGCCATCATCTCGGTCAAGGTGCTGGAGCCCCAGTTTGAGGGACAGACCAAGACCAAGCTGGGCAACAATGAGGTTATCGGAGCCGTTGAGACGAGCGTGCGCGAGGCTCTCAACACATTCCTTGAGGAAAATCCCGGACAGGCCAAGGCCATCGTGGAAAAAGTCATCCTGGCCGCCCAGGCACGCCATGCTGCCCAGAATGCCCGCATGAACGTGCAACGCAAATCGCCGCTGTCGGGCGGCGGTCTGCCTGGCAAACTTGCCGACTGCTCGTCCAAGGATCCCGCCGAGAGTGAATTGTTCCTCGTCGAGGGAGATTCGGCAGGCGGCAGCGCCAAGCAAGGGCGCGACCGTCGTTTCCAGGCCATCCTGCCCCTGCGCGGCAAGATATTGAACGTTGAGAAAGCCATGGACCACAAGGTGTTTGAGAGCGAGAGCGTCGTCACCATCTTTCGCGCCCTGGGCGTGACCATCGGCACCGACGAGGACCCCAAGGAGGCCAACTTGAGCAAGTTGCGCTATCACCGCATCATCATCATGACCGATGCCGATGTTGACGGAGCCCACATCGACACGCTGCTGATGACCTTCTTCTTCCGCCGCATGAGGCCCATCATCGAGAATGGATACCTGTATATCGCCTCGCCCCCCCTGTACAAGATTACCAAGGGCAAGAACGAGGAATATTGCTGGGATGAACCGCAATTGCGCCGTTTCATCGAGAAGTATGCCAACGGTGACACCAATGCGGTGACCATCCAGCGCTTCAAGGGTCTGGGTGAGATGAACAAGGACCAGCTGTGGGACACCACCATGAACCCCGAGAACCGTCTGCTCAAGCGTGTCCACATCAGCGACGCTGCCGAGGCCGACCGCATCTTCTCGATGCTCATGGGCGAGGATGTGGAGCCACGCCGCCACTTCATCGAAGAGAACGCCACCTATGCCACGCTGGACACCTGATGCCGTGGCGAGGAGATAAATCATCAACCACAATGTGTAGAGCCCTGAATGATGGCTCTACATTTTGTATCAAACCAGCTTACAGACCATGACAGGAACAATCGTCAACACTTGCACCATTGTGGCAGGCACGCTGCTGGGCGTGGCGTTGCACAAGGGCATCAAGGAGCAATACAAGAATGCCCTGTATGACGCCCTGGGCCTGGCCTGCTTTGCCATCGGCCTCAATGCTGTGGTGAGCAACATGCCACACAGCCCCTATCCCGTGTTGTTCATTGTCGCCATGGCAGTGGGCACCCTTGCGGGTGTGGCCCTAGACATCGACGGACGCTTCAAGCATCTGGTCGAACGCAAGTCACGCGGCGGCAATGGCGCGCGTCTGGCCGACGGTCTGGCAACTGCCACGCTCATCTACTGTGTGGGACCACTGTCCATGCTGGGTCCCGTGGCCAGTGCCTTGCAGGGCGACAACACGCTGCTGTTCACCAACGCCACACTGGACCTGGTGACCTCGACGGTGTTTGGCTCCACCTATGGCATCGGAATGCTGCTGGCGGCCCCTGTGCTGCTGTTGTGGCAGGGCACTTTCTATGTGATAGCGTTGCTGTCCAGCACCGCCATCAGCGACGCGCTCATGGCAGACCTGCTGACGGTGGGCGGCTTGCTCATCACGGGGTCTGGCTTGTCGCTGTTGCGCATCCACGACTGCCATGTGCTCAACATGTTGCCGGCACTGCTAGTACCCCCAGTGTGGTATCTGCTAGTGTCCTTGTTTTGAGATTCCACATGCCACCCTCCCTCATGAGAGAGGCACATTGAACGATATGTTAGTAAATAATGCGGTAAAATGATGGATTTCACACCCCTCGTGCGCAGCCACTTCCTGAGCCGCCTGCAACAGCAGGTGCGATACATCGACCATGCCGACGCGGTGCAGCAGGGCGAGCTGGTGCGCCTCATCGAGAAGGCGGCACTCACCAGCATGGGCCGCCGCTATGACTTCTCAAGCGTGCGCACCTACAAGCAGTTTGCCTCCTCGGTGCCACTGTACACCTACGAGGACCTGCGTCCCATGATTATGCGCATGGTCAATGGAGAGGCGGGGGTGCTGTGGCCTGGCAAGTGCTACAACTTTGCGCAATCGTCGGGCACTAGCGACGGCCGCAGCAAGTACATCCCCATCACCCGCGAGGCATTCAAGTGGAATCATTATCAGGGCGGCAGCGATGTCATCTCACACTATCTGAACCTGTGTCCCGACAGCCGCATCTTTGCCGGCAAGGGGTTCATCCTGGGGGGCAGCTTTGCCAACAACCTGCAACATTTGCCCCGTGGTGTGCGTGTGGGCGACTTGAGTGCCAACTTGATTGAGAACATCAACCCGCTGGCCAACCTGGTGCGCATCCCCAGCAAGCAAGTGGCACTCATGACCAACTGGAGCGAGAAACTGCCTGCGCTGGTGCAGGCGGCGGCAGGCGAGGATGTCACCAACCTGAGCGGTGTGCCATCGTGGTTCCTGACAGTGCTGCGGCGAGTGCTAGCCACGACCGGCAAGACGTGCATTCACGAGGTGTGGCCCCACCTGGAAGTGTTCTTCCATGGCGGCATCGCCTTTGGTCCTTATCGCAAGCAGTATGAGGCGCTGTGCGACATGAGCCGCATGCACTTCATGGACACCTACAATGCCAGCGAGGGTTTCTTTGCTGTGCAGAGCGACTGGGACAGCGAGGCGATGCTGTTGCTGCTCGATGTGGGCGTGTTCTATGAATTTCTACCCATCGAGGACATCGACAGCGACACCCCTGAGGTCTATCCCATCTGGGAAATTGAGGCAGGTCGCACCTATGAGCTCGTCATCACGGCGTGCAACGGGTTGTGGCGTTACCGCCTGGGCGACACCGTGACAGTGCAGCAACTCAACCCTGTGAAAATCACCATTGCAGGCCGCACACACAGTTTTATCAATGCCTTTGGCGAAGAGCTGATGGTGCACAATGCCGACCACGCCATCGCACTGGCCGAGCATGAGACAGGCGCCGAAGTGCTCAACTACACTGCCGCTCCGGTGTATGCCGATGGCAACCGCCGCGGACATCACCAGTGGCTCATCGAATTTGCCCGCGAGCCTCAAGACCTGCAACAGTTCATGTCACTGCTGGACAGCCACCTGCGCGAGGTCAACAGTGACTATGACGCCAAGCGGACAGGCGACATCTTCCTCGCCGCACCAGTGCTGGTGGTCGCCCCCCAAGGGCTGTTTGACCAGTGGCTGGCATCGACAGGCAAGCTGGGCGGACAACGCAAAATCCCCCGGCTGAGCAACAACCGTGAAATCATTCAGCAGATGCTGAACCTCATTCCCTCGTGATATCGACCATGCTGAAACGATTGGCGCACAGCAACATCGGTGCGGCGGCATTGAACATGCTGCTGGCCTATGTGGTTTTCATGTTGTCGCGTGTGGCCTTTTTTGTCGAGAACTGGGCCACGTTTGCCCCCTACATGTCCTGGTCGCTGTTGTGGAGCGGCCTGCGCGGTGCATTGGTGTTTGACACGTCGGCACTGCTCTATATCAATGCCCTCTATCTGGCGTTGATGCTGTTGCCGCTGCACATCAAGGAGACGCCCTGCTGCCACCGCGGCATCAAGTGGCTGTTTGTCGTGACCAATGCGATGGGGGTGGCTAGCAATCTGATGGATTCGGTCTATTTCAAGTACACGGGCCGCCGCTCCACGGTGTCGGTATTCAGTGAGTTTGCCAACGAGGGCAACATCGCCTCAATTCTCCTGACCGAAGTGGCCAACCACTGGTATCTGGTAATCGCATTTGCCGTGCTGGTGTGGTTGCTGTGGCAGTGTTACATCCTGCCACGTCGCGAGGCCTACCACCGTTGCAGGCATTACTATGTCACCCAGTCGCTAGCGCTGCTCATCATGATACCCGTCGCCATCATCGGCATTCGCGGCAGCGTCACAGCCGGCACACGCCCCATCACCATCAGCAATGCCAACCAGTATGTCAACCGTCCCGTCGAGGCTGCCGTGGTACTCAACACCCCGTTCTCGCTCATCCGTAGCATCGGCAAGAAGGCATTTGTCACGCCCGACTATATGCCTCGCGAACAGATGGAGGCTACCTACGACCCTGTGCACTGGCATCCCGTGGTGGACTCGCTCAGTCATCGGGGCAAGAACGTGGTCATCCTCATCGTCGAGAGCATGGGCAAGGAATACATCGGTGCGTTCAACCGTGACCTGGACGGTGGTGAATACAAGGGCTACATGCCTTTTATCGACACGCTCGTGACACAATCGCTCACCTATAGTTACAGCTATGCCAACGGGCGCGTGAGCATGGATGCCATGCCGTCAATCTTGTCGGGTCTGCCCATGATGGTCGAGCCATTCTTTCTCACACCAGCGTCACTCAACGATGTGCAAGGCCTCTCGTCGATGCTGGACAGCCTGGGCTATTGCACGGCATTTTTTCACGGCGGGCACAACATCTCGATGGGTTTCAGTGCCTATGCCCATGACATTGGATATCAGCATTATTATGGTCTGGATGAGTATTGTCGAGACGGCAACTATGGGGGCATGGATGACTGGGATGGCAAGTGGGCCATCTGGGACGAGCCGTTCCTGCAATACACGCTCGACAACATCAACCAGCTGCCGCAGCCGTTCCTTGCCACAGCGTTCACCGCCTCGTCACATCACCCCTACAAGGTGCCCGAGCAATATCGCGACACACTGGTGGACGAGGGCGGGCAACCCATCCACAAGTGCGTGCGCTACACCGACTTGTCACTCAGGCGTTTTTTTGAGCGGGCAAGCCGTGAGCCGTGGTATCGCAACACCATCTTTGTGCTAGTGGCAGACCACACCAACCTGAGCAGCCATCCTGCCTACAAGACCGACCTGGGGCTGTACAGCATCCCCATCGTGTTTTTCACGCCCGATGGCAGCCTGGCACCCGCCCTGCGCGATGACGTGATAGCCCAGCAAACCGACATCACCCCCACCGTGCTGCATCTGCTGGGCTATGACAAGCCCTTTCTGGCATTTGGCGAGGACCTGCTGTCGGTGCCGCCCTCACAGTCATGGGCTTTCAACTACAACAACGGCATCTACCAGTATGTCAAGGGTGACCTGATGATGCAGTTTGACGGACAGCGTGTCACGGGGCTGTACCGCTTCAAGAGCGACCCATTGCTGCAACACAACCTGACCAACACGCCACCCGCAGGTGCCGATGACCTGTTGCGACAGCTCCAGGCCATCATCCAGCAGTACATGTCCCGCATGAATGAGAACCGCCTCCTGCCCGATGTTCATCCAGCAACCACAGCCACCCATTGACAAGCCCAATGAAACAGCCACGACACATCGGGCACAGCAATGACCGCCAGCCAGCTCGCAACGGGACAGGTGGGAGACTCAACAAACAAGAAAAAAATTGTTTTTATTGACAACCAGGGATAAAATAATGTAACTTTGCCGGCGATATCACAATAAATAATGACAAAGGTCTGATGAGAAAGCTAATCCATACCAATCTGGGGGCAGCGTTGATGAACATGCTGCTGGCCTACGTGGTGTTCATGTTGAGCCGCGTGGCATTTTTTGTTGAGAACTGGTCAACATTTGCACCCTACATGTCATGGGATTTGTTCTGGCTGGAACTGCGCGGAGCGTTAAAGTTTGACACGTCGGCGCTGCTTTATCTCAACAGCATTTATCTGGCACTAACGCTTTTTCCCTTGCACCTCAAGGAGCGTCAGGGCTTTTATCGCGGGTTGCGCTGGCTGTATGTGCTGACCAACGGTGCTGGCGTTGCCGCCAACCTGATTGATGCGGTCTATTTCCAGTTCTCGGGCCGCCGCACCACCGCCTCGGTGTTCAATGAGTTCAGCAACGAGGGCAACATTGCCTCCATCATGACAACCGAGCTGGTCAACCACTGGTATCTGGTGCTGGTGTTTGTGGTGCTGGTGTTCATGCTGTGGCGCGGGTTTACCCGTCCCCACGTCGATGCCTGCGGTCATGGCTGGCGTTATTACCTGTCCCAAACGCTATCGCTGCTGCTGGCTGTGGGAGTGGCTGTTGGCGGCATCCGCGGCAGTTTTGGGCACGGCACTCATCCGCTGTCCATCATCAATGCCAACCAGTATGTATCGCGTCCCATCGAGGCTGCTGTGGTGCTCAACACGCCGTTCACGATTATCCGTACCATCGACAAGAAACCCTTTGTCACGCCCCAGTACATGTCCGACGAGCAACTCGAAGCCACCTACACACCCGTGCACAATCATCCCGTGACCGATTCACTGAGCCACAAGGGCAAGAATGTGGTTGTGCTCATCGTCGAGAGCATGGGCAAGGAGTATATCGGCTCGCTCAACACTCACCTGGACAGTGGCAACTACAAGGGCTACATGCCCTTTATCGACGAGCTGGTGAGCCGTTCCCTCACCTTCCAGTACAGCTATGCCAACGGCCGCAAGAGCATCGATGCCATGCCGTCGGTGCTGGCGGGACTGCCCATGATGAACGAGCCCTATTTCCTGACATCGGCAGCCACCAATGACGTGCGCGGCCTGGCGGCGATGCTTGACAGCATGGGCTATAGCACAGCATTCTTCCATGGCGCACGCAACCTGTCGATGGGATTTAGTGGATTTGCACGCGTGGTGGGCTATCAGCGCTATGACGGCCTGGACGAGTACTGCCGCAGCGACAAGCACAACGGCATGGACGACTGGGACGGCTGGTGGGCCATCTGGGACGAGCCGTTCCTGCAATACATGCTCGATGAGATGGAGCAGATGCCGCAACCGTTCCTGGCGACAGCATTCACCGCCTCGTCACATCATCCGTTCCACATCCCGGCCCAGTATGCCGATTCGCTGGTCGAGGAGGGTGGACACCCCATGTACAAGTGCGTGCGATATACCGACATGGCACTCCGGCGTTTTTTTGAGCGGGCAAGCCGTGAGCCGTGGTATCGCAACACCATCTTTGTGCTAGTGGCGGACCACACCAACCACGCCAGTCACAACGAGTACTTGACCGACCTGGGGCTGTACAGCATCCCCATCATCATTTTCACGCCCGACGGCACCCTGCAACCCGCCGTGCGTGACGACATGATTGCCCAGCAGACCGACATCACCCCCACGCTGCTGCATCTGGTGGGCTGCGACAAGCCTTATCTGGCGTTTGGTTGTGACCTGCTGGCCACTGCACCCGACCAGACGTGGGCTTTCAACTACAACAACGGCATCTACCAGTACGTCAAGGGGGACCTGATGATGCAATTTGACGGTGAGCGTGTCACGGGGCTGTACCACTTCAAGACCGACCCATTGCTGCAACACAATCTTGCTGCAACACCACCCGCTGGCACCGATGACATGTTGCTGCAACTCAAGGCCCTCATCCAGCAATACATGTCACGCATGAACGACAATCGCCTGTTGCCATGAGCGTCCACCACTCCCCGTTATTGGTCCGCCCAACAAACAACTACGCCAGCCGTGACTACCACCCGCTAGCGAAGAAAAATGCGCAATTACGCAAAAATCTCTCCCAGAAAACCACCCACAACCCACTCTCGCAACAATCAAGATAACTTTATCGCTAGCGGTAGAGCCCCAAAACAGATTACATCAGCACAAAAAAGTGAAAAAGCACTTATTTTATTTGTGCATTAAACCTTTTTTGAGTATATTTGCACCCATGGAGCAGAGGCACCATGCAGCCGCGCACAATGCGCAGCTGTTGCACATAATGAGATTATAACGGAAGCGTTATTCGATATCATCCTTTGACGAAATCGGCAAAATTTCAACTACTGAGGATGTTCGACAATAGCGCTCACGTCATGGACTATAGCAAACCCGTGAGGGATTGATATATCCATAGGCGTGGGCTATTGTTTGTCATTCAGTAGTGGGCTTTGCCGAGCCTCGTCAAAGTGACATTCAATAGTTCCCACGCTTTTCTTTATGCACATCTGGCCACGGGAACAGCCAGACCCCAATACCGCTATCTACATTTATGGCCAACAACAACCTGATTAACGCCCAACGAGCTAAGAACAATGAGTTTTATACTCAATTGTCTGACATTAGCTTAGAGATGAATGCCTATCTGGAATTTGATGCAAATGTTTTTAAAAACAAGACTATACTCCTCCCCTGTGATGATCCCGAATCGAGCCAATTCACACGATATTTCTCTCAATTTTTTGAACTATTGGGGCTGAAAAAACTTATCAGTACTAGCTACGCCGTCGAAAGCAAGGATTACCAAACGCCTTACAAACCGTCAATCTTTGAAACAGCAAACCAACGCTATGATGCAGACAAGACACGCACAAAAGGCAAAATTTTCATTCTTGACCGTGACCGTAATGGAGATAACCAAATTAATTTCGATGATTTGGATTGGGACTATCTAGAAGGTGATGGTGACTTCCGAAGTGACGAAGTCACTGCACTACGCGATGAAGCAGATTTCATTATAACCAACCCACCCTTTTCTCTATTCCACGAATTTATTAACTGGATTATAGACGGAGGTAAAAAGTTTGCTATTATTGGAAATATGAATGCACTAACTTATAAAGAGGTGTTTCCGCTACTTCAAAACAACTTAGCTTGGCTTGGAGCTACTGGCAATGGCAGTGACATGGTATTTGGAGTTCCACCTGGCACTATAGTTAAAGATAGCGATCGCCTAAAAGCAGAAAGACTCGGTTATGTGGGAGATTATACTCGATTAGGCAACTCGTGCTGGTACACCAACATTGAACACGGACGACGCCACCAACCTTTGCCGTTGATGACAATGACTGATAATCTTCGTTACAGTAAACATAAAGAAATCAGAGGCAAAAGTTGTTATGACCACTACGACAACTACGATGCCATAGAAGTCCCATTTACAGATTCCATTCCTGCTGACTATGATGGCATTATGGGTGTACCTATTAGCTTTATAGAAAAATATTGCCCAGAACAGTTCGAAATAATTGGGGCAACAGAAAGTGAAGGACGAGGATTTTCTAATGGATTATGGCATGAAAAAAGTGGAATACCACAAGCAACTGTAAATGGTCAAAAGAAGTATAAAAGATTATTCATCCGCAAGAAACAATAACGACAATGAAAACGACATTACGAACAGACATCACAGTGCGCAAAATCTGCGAGGGTTTCGTTTATAATGAGTTGGAAGGCAAAGGCCTTTTTGGGCTATCAGGTAAGCTTGTTATACAACCAGAATACCAACGCAACTACATCTACACCGAGGGCGGCAAAGACGTTGCTGTCATCGACAGCGTATTACATGGTTATCCGCTTGGATTGATTTATTTCAACAAAATTGATGATGAACACTTTGAGGTGCTAGACGGCCAGCAACGCATCACAAGCCTGGGACGTTTTGTAACCAACAAGTTATCAATCATTGATGACAGGAATTTGCCTCAAAAATTCACCAACATGGCTATCGACTTGCAACAATTGATTTTGGACACACCTCTTCTCATCTATGAATGTGAAGGCACCGAAAGTGAAATCAAGGACTGGTTCAAAACCATCAACATTGTGGGCATACCACTCAACAATCAAGAGTTACTCAATGCCGTCTATTCTGGACCATTCGTCACATTGCTCAAGCAGGAGTTCAGCAACAGCCAAAACTCTAATGTTCAAAAGTGGAGTCACTACATCAGGGGTAACGTGTTGCGACAAGATTTTCTGGAGCGTGCACTGCAATGGGTATGTCGCATTGGAACCGATAAAGAGAACAATATCGGCAATTACCTGAGTGTACACCGTCGTGACAATAACATTGATGAGGTGAAAGCCTATTTCAACAGTGTGATTGACTGGGCTGGGACAGTATTTACAGACATGAAACCCGAGATGCAAGGACTAGAATGGGGACGGCTATATGAAACCTACCACAATACCCCATACGACCCTCAAAGCATAAAACAAGCGGTTGAACGGCTATATTCTGACCCATACGTTTCCAGCAAGAAAGGAATTTTTGAGTATATTTTAGGAGGAGAACAAGAGACCAAATTGCTAAATGTACGCCTGTTTAATGATGCGACCAAACGGACTGTTTATGCCCAACAGACAGCACATGCACATGAGACAGGCACGTCCAACTGCCCGCTATGCGCCTTGGGTAACGATGCCAACCGCTCCAAAATATGGCCCATTAGCGACATGGATGCCGACCATGTTACAGCCTGGAGCCGAGGCGGGAACTCTGACATCAGCAACTGTCAGATGTTATGCAAAACGCACAACCGGTCAAAAGGCAACAAATAGCACCAACCCCGCCCATTATGGCTCGCAGAATCCAAACAGAAACGCAACGTTTTCATGGCCTCAAGGCTTATGCTATGAAAAGCACTGCAAGGGAGGTGCCTAGCGGCAGGGGGGGAACAAACCATTAAGTGCCTATAGATTAATCATCGTGGTTGTCTAGGAGAGATAAGATATACTCTGATTTCTGGGGATTGGTGGTGTTCATCTGATAGATTGTCAAGATTGGCTGAATTGCAAGGGTAAACTCCCGACTGGCACGTGTTTTAAGGCAGATTTTTTCAAAAAAGTGCGTTAAAAGTGTTGGGAATGAAAAAAAATGATTACCTTTGCAGCGCATTTGTGGCCCGTTTGCGGGTCCAGGTGACAGGGATTGCCTTATGGTGTAATGGTTAGCACTGCAGTTTTTGGTACTGCCTGTTCTGGTTCGAGTCCGGATAAGGCAACACAATTCCAAAGAAGGGAACAGCCCGTCTGATGTGATATTCAGGCGGGCTGCTTGTGTCCTGTCGCAATCGTTGAGTGGCTCAACGCTGTCCAGTGCCCCACAGCAACTTATGCCTCAAGGTGCGCGCAAAGTTGTTGGTGGGTCGCTGAATGATGCGGGCATTGTGGGCGGCACGGGCGATGGTCACTGTCGAGCCGGTGGGGCACAATGCCACTTCACCGTCGATGCTGACCTCATAGTGGGTGGCGCGGGTGTGGGTGCGCACCACGATGTCGCTGTCGTCGCGCACCACCAGCGGACGCATGGTCAAGGCGTGGGGCGAGATGGGCGACAGCACCAGACATGCCGTGGTGGGTTCCATGATGGGGCCGCCGACGCTCATGTTGTAGGCGGTGGACCCTGTTGGGGTGGAAACCACCAGCCCGTCACCGCGATAGGTCGTCAAGTCACGTCCGCGCAGTCGTGTCTCCATGTCTAGCATCGACGAGGTGTCGTGGCGCAGGATGGCGATATCGTTCAATGCCCACGGGTGCGGGATGTCGGCAGCGTCACAGCTCACTTGCAGCATGGTTCGCTCCTCGATGCGGCACTTGCCCGCCAGCAACTCCTCAAGCGCTGCCCCAGCATCGTTGAGGCGTGCGGCGGTGAGATATCCCAGGTGTCCCATGTTGATGCCCATGATGGGCATGTCCTGCTGTGCCACCCACATCACGGTGGTGAGCAGCGTGCCGTCCCCTCCCAGCGACAATGCCACATCGGCTTGCGGCACTTGCTCAGCGTCAAATTGTGGCACATCGTCCAGTGTCTTGTCGTCGCCGCACTGCTGTTGCAAGTATCCCATATACTCGCGTTCCACAGCCACATCGATGGCGTGTTGTCGCAACCACTGCATCATAGCCACCACGCGGCGAGCGTCGCCCTGCTGGTAACTGTTCCCAAAAATCACAATCTGCTTCATGCTACAAAGTAACAACTTTTTTTTCACAATCACCACAAGTTGCCTCAACATTTTGCTATTCAGGGCCTAATTGTCCCCCTCTGGATAGGCCAATTGTGCGGGAAATGCAGTTGTGTGCCACTGACACCATGCCGCACTGCCCATGATTGGGGCCCGCCGAGAGGTGTTGGCCACACAAAAGCCTAATTTTTAAGCCATAAGCCTCAACACAAGCGTTCCGCTCATCAAATAATGCAGCTAAATTGATGAGATATTGACAAACTTTTGCTACCTTTGCAGGTTGAATGCCCCCGTTGCACGCGGGGCATCAGCTCAAGCAATGATTGAAGCGACCAACATAGTGAAACAGTATGGCGACCTGCAAGTGCTGCGGGGCGTTGACGTGTCCATTGCCGATGGCGAGGTGGTGTCGATTGTGGGACCCAGTGGAGCCGGCAAGACCACATTGCTTCACATTATCGGCACGCTGGACACACCCCAGCAGGGCCGTGTGCTGATTGACGGCACCGACGTGCTGGCACTGCGAGACCGCCAGTTGGCACAGTTCCGCAACCGCAACATCGGGTTTGTGTTCCAGTTTCACCAGTTGCTGCCCGAGTTCACCATGCTTGAGAATGTGGCGATGCCAGCACTGATTGGTGGCGACCGCCGTGCCGATGCCTATCGCCGTGCCACGGCGTTGCTTGAGCGCATGGGGCTTGCCGACCGCCTTGAGCACAAACCCTCACAGCTGTCGGGTGGCGAGTGCCAGCGTGCCGCCGTTGCCCGCGCCCTCATCAACAACCCGCGCGTTGTGCTAGCCGACGAGCCTTCGGGCAGCCTGGACACGCGCAACAAGCAGGAGTTGCACCGGCTGTTCTTTGACCTGCGCGACGAGTTGCATCAGACCTTTGTGATAGTCACTCACGACGAGTCGCTGGCCTCTCAAGCCGACCGCACATTGCGCATGCAGGACGGCCTCATTGTCTCACCCTCAACCACCACAGCACAACAACCATGAACCTGCGCCTGTTGCCCACACTGATAGCGATAGCGTGCCTGATGATGGCCGCTTGCAGCGACGAGGAGCCCATCTCGGTCGCCTACACCGACTATCGTTATGACATTGTGACCTATCAGGGTCAGAACAACAACGGAGCGTTATTTGACTGCATTGGGCGCAACGATTCGGGGTCGGTCGTGCTGCAATCCACCGTTGACGTGTCCAGTAACGTCAAGGTGGGGCAACGCGCGCTGCTGCGCTACAACTACAACGACCAGAGCGCCAGTGGGGGCATCCGCACGATTGACGTGTATGGCTGCGATGCCATCTTCACCGACACGTTGCGCCGCACAGCGGCACCATTGAGCGAGTACCCCATGCACGAGGTGAAACTGCGCAGCCTGTGGCGCACCGGCGGCTACCTGAACCTGTACTGTCAGATGGAGTACACCCCCAAGGCTCAAACGCTGCTGCTGGTGGCAGACAGTGCCACACTGGAGGCAGACACTGTGCAGTGCTACCTGATTCACGACCTGCGTGGTCAGGAGGGCACCTTCTGGCGCAACTGCTTTGCCTCTTTCTATGTGGGTGGGTTGTGGCAACGCCCGTCGTGCAAGGCCATCAGGGTTCACCTCAACGATGTGACCTATCCTGACGTGAAACACTATGACTTTTTCAAATAGATAATATTAACAACGTAAAAAAATCAAAAAACTACAATTATTATGGCAAACGAACAGAACCAAAACCCGAACCAAATTCAGATTGAAGTGCCCAAGGACCAAGTCATGGGCCGTTACGCTAACATGGCAATGATTGCCCACAGCGCCAACGATTTCTTCATCGACATGATACTGCGTGCCCCCAACATGCCGCAGGCACTGGTGCAGAGCCGCATCATCATGGCTCCGCAGCACGCCAAGGAGCTGATGCTGGCACTGCAAGAGAATGTTGCCCGCTATGAGAGCAACTTTGGCGAAATCAAGGTTAACCGTCGCGGTGGTGGCAACACGGGCGGCATCATGGACTTCCCCATCCCCAAGGGCCAGGCTTGATGCCATGGAACATCCGCTGACTATCTACAACACGCTCACCCGCCGCAAGGAGCAGTTTGTGCCCTTGCATGAGCCCATGGTGGGCATGTATGTGTGCGGTCCCACGGTGTATGGCGACCCGCATCTGGGTCACACGCGTCCTGCCATCACGTTTGACGTGCTGTTTCGCTACCTCAAGCACCTGGGATACAAGGTGCGGTATGTGCGCAACATCACCGATGTGGGGCATCTGGAACACGATGCCGACGAGGGTGAAGACAAGATTGCCAAGAAGGCACGCCTGGAGCAACTGGAGCCCATGGAGGTAGCCCAATACTACACCAACCGCTACCATGTCGCCATGCAGAAGCTCAACGTGCTGCCGCCCAGCATCGAGCCTCAGGCCACAGGGCACATCATCGAGCAGGAGCAACTGGTGCAGCAGATTCTCGACAACGGTTATGCCTATGAGAGCAACGGCAGCGTCTATTTTGATATTCAGGCCTATAACCGCGACCATCACTATGGCGTGTTGTCGGGCCGCAACCTGGACGACATCATTAATGCCAGCCGTGACCTGGAGGGAGTGAGCGAGAAGCGCACTCAGGCAGACTTTGCCTTGTGGAAAAAGGCGCAACCCGAGCACATCATGCGGTGGCCGTCGCCATGGGGTGACGGTTTCCCTGGCTGGCACTGCGAGTGCACCGCCATGGGCCGCAAGTATCTGGGCAAGCAGTTTGACATCCATGGTGGTGGCATGGACCTGATGTTCCCGCACCATGAGTGCGAGATTGCACAGGCTGTTGCCAGCCAGGGCGAGCCGATGGTTCGCTACTGGATGCACAACAACATGATTACCATCAATGGGCAGAAGATGGGCAAGTCGCTGGGCAACTTCATCACCCTGGAGCAGTTTTTCACGGGTGACCATCCCGCGCTGGAGCAGGCCTACTCGCCGATGACCATACGCTTGTTTATCTTGCAGGCTCACTATCGTGGCACCGTTGACTTTAGCAACGAGGCATTGCAAGCTGCCGAGAAGGCCTATGAACGCATCATTGACGGCTGGCGCCGTCTGAACGCGCTGACGGCTGCACCTGCCTCATCGTTGACGCTCGAGGACTATGGCCAGCGATGCGCCGATGCCATGAACGATGACCTGAACACGCCCATCGTCATCGCCACCCTGTTTGATGCCTGCAAGGTCATCAATCAGGCTAACGACGGTCATGCCACCCTGTCGCAAGCCGACATCGACACGCTCAAGAGGGTCTTCCAGACCTATCTGTTTGACGTGCTGGGTATCCGTGACGATGCCGCCAGTGGTGACAGCGTGGACCTGAGCCCCTATTGCAAGGCCGTGGACTTGTTGCTGCAAATGCGCCGTGATGCCAAGGCAGCTAAGGACTGGGCTACCAGCGACCTCATCCGGGACAAGCTCAGCGAGTTTGGCTTTGAGGTCAAGGACACCAAGGACGGCTTTGAGTGGAAAGTGAAATAACACGCCCATGAGCAGTGATGCCCTGGTAACGGTTGTCGTTCCCGTCTATAACGTGGAACCCTATCTGTCGCAATGCCTGCAAAGCATTGTGAGCCAGAGCTATCGCAATCTTGAAATACTCGTCGTTGACGATGGAAGCACCGACGTCAGCGGCGAGTTGTGTGACCAGTGGGCACAGCGCGACAAGCGCATCACCGTGGTGCACCAGCCCAACGGCGGCCTGTCGGCGGCACGCAACACCGCTCTGGACACGATGCATGGCGACTATGTCACCATGGTGGACAGCGATGATGTGCTGGCCAGCAACGACAGTGTGGCTGTGCTGCTGCACCTGTTGCAGCAGCATGATGCCGACGTGGTAGTGGGCAAGTGGATGCACTTTGATAACAAGGTGCCCGCGGTGCCCACCACCAGTGGCAAGGACGACAGCGTGCGATGCTATGACTCACAACAGGCACTGAGCGAAATCTTGTATCAACGCTCCATCACCAACTCGTCATGCAGCCGGCTGTTTGACGCAAGGCTGTTTGACCAGGTGCGTTATCCCAAGGGGAAACTCTATGAGGATGTCGCCATCGTCTATCCGCTCATCAAGCGCGCCCGCAAGGTCGTGACAACCGACCACCTTGTTTACTTTTACCGTCAACGGCCAGGCAGCATCCTGCAACGCTTCACGCCTGCCCGTGCCGACATCCTGGACATCCTGGAACAGCTTGAAGGGCAGCTCCAGGACGAACAGCCACGGCTGTTGCCTGCCGTGCGCAGTCGGTTGCTGAGTGCCTACTTTAACATCTTGTTGCTCAACGAGGGTTGTGAAACACCGGTCGCGGGACTGTCACAACGCTGCTGGCAAGGCATCAGGCGGCTGCGGGGCGGCTGCCTGCGTGACCCCATGGTGCGCCTCAAGAACAAGGCTGGCATCATGGCGTCACACATGGGGCAACGGACATTCTGCAAACTGTTTAGCCACAATTACCATCCTAACCAATTTAATAACCACAAGCAAGTGAAAGTATGAAAAAAAAGATTTTACTCATTGCAGTGGCTGCCGCTGCCATCCTGGCGGTGGTCGCTGCCACACAATGGCCGCGCGGTGAGGCTCCGCAAGGACCACCGCCCACCGACGCCAATGGTCGCCCCATGGGACCACCCCCTGGTGGCATGAACGGACAGCCCCCGGGCAAACCACCTGGCGCTGGCACGGGCAAGCAGGAGGGCACCGTGAGCCCACACGGCATCAGCTTGACCAAAAACAACCAGTCGGTGATGGACAAGACGTTTACCAGCAGCGGCGAGGACGAGGTCGCTGTCAAGTGCAGCGGCGGCAAGCTGATGATGAAGGACTGCAAGATTGAAAAAACCGGCGCCGACAGCAAGGAGGGCGACGGCACCAGTTTCTTTGGCATCAACTCGGGCGTGCTCGCCACGGGTGATGGTCAAATCATCATGAACGGCGGCAGCATCCAGACCAATGCCGTGGGTGCCAACGGCATCGTGGCCTATGGCGGCAAGGTTATCGCTAACAATGTCACCATCGACTGCAAGAAGAACCTGTCACGTGGATTGCACGCCACAGGCGGGGGCTCCATCATCGCCAATGATGTGAACATCACCACCGCGGGCAATAACAGCAGTGGCATCGCCACCGACCGTGGTGGCGGCACGGTCACCGTGACCCGCGGCACTTGCCACGTGTCGGGACGCGACTGTGCTGTGTGCTACTCAACAGGCAAAATTATTGTTAACGACATTGATGGCATCAGCGAACAAGGCGAGGTCGCCGTTGTCGAGGGGGACAACGAGTTGCTCATCAGCAATTGCCGCATGACATCGGGCGACAAGCGCAGGGGGATGCTCATCTTGCAGAGTGGCTCGGGCGATGCCGAGGGGTTCCATGGCGTTATTAGGGTATCGGGGGGCACCATCAAGATACACAAGAAGGCTCCACTGGTCGAGGTGGCAACCAGCACCGAAGGGTCACTGGAACTCAACGATGTGCAACTGGATGTGCCCAGTGGCGTCCTCATGCTGGTGGACTACAACAAGAGCTGGAACACCGACAGCCCCGTGGGTCATCTGTATTTGCGCGCCAGCAAGACGGCAACCTACACCGGCGATGTTGTCATGGACGAGCATGGCACAGCATCGGTTGAGGTGGGAAAGGGCGTGACCTGGAATGGTGCCATCAACAGCAACGGAAAGGGCAAGGCTGCTAGCGCCAACGTGCTGGGTGTGTGGAACCTGACGAGTGACTGCCATGTGGATGACCTCACCTTGCAAGAGGGAGCCGTCATCAACCGCAACGGACACAAACTGACCTATAAAACATTGACTAATAACGGAAATATCAACTAAATTCTAGAAATATTTCATAAATTCTGCCAGTTGGTTGAGAAAATGACGTGATTGGTGGAATTTATTTTGAAAATTGAAAAAGTTGAATTTTCTTTGCATTGTCAAATCATAAACATTTTGTTGAAAGTAATAAGATTGTTTTAGGCTTGTTTATTTCGGATCTAATATCATGGACATTTGGGTTTAGTTAAAAGTTTTTAGGCTTCAGAACACTAAAACGAGGAAGACAGGATGAGAACCCTGTCTTTCTATTTTTATATATATCTGATTACTTGACCCAAGTTTGAGCCCGAAACGAAACTCGGGTATCCGTCAGGCGAGTCAATGCCATCATCCTCGCCTTCATTAAGGAGCATCGTGAGGAACTGCAGGGATATTCGGCCAGACTAAAACCACCTGATCTACTATTAAAAAAGTTCAAATTTATTGGTTGTCAAAACCTTCCCTCAACTTCACTTGCACTCATTCTCTTGCAGACAGATTTATCATTGGCATTAAAGAATTTATAGGACACTGAAAAATACAATGTGGGAAAATTATATCGATTGTTGAATGTTATGGTATAGCCATCTCGCTGGCTGTGACCTTTATAGGATGACGCAATTAGACTCAATCCTGCAACGCTTACAGACAATTTGCGATCAAACAAGAAACAAGTAAGCCCCAAGTCCATGCTGTACTGTGGGTCAATGGTTAACACGGTTGTCTTCTTCTTCCCGAAATAATTACCAGAGATGTATCCCGTGAAAGTTCGTTTTTTATTAAACACGAGCTCCAAATACCCATCGGTACCCCATTCCCATCCCATCATTTTATGTATTAATAAAGGATTGTCAGAGGTATATCGACTATAGCCGCATTTTGCGCTGACCGAGGCTGTCAGCCATGAGATTTTGTCATACCAGTAAGACATTTCCAATCCCTGAAGTCTGCTGCTTTGGGCATTCTCGGGCTGGGTGATTATTTCTCCTGCGGTGTTGATTGTCATAACATCTGAAATGATATCACTACCCAGGTCCAGTGTGCCTGCCACTTGCAGGCTGCCTCGATAAGTGTAACCGATGCTTGTCTTGTAGTGTTTCTCCGGGCTCAGTTCGGTGTTACCCATTCTATAACTTCGTTGACTGATGCGCCATGTGAAAGGATTCAACTGGCTGAATTTGTGCTGCACGACTGTAGAATTGAAAGTGACAGATAGCTGGTGAACACGAGATAGCTTGAATGTTGTATGCAATGATGGGAGCCAAGTGACAAAACTGTTATAGGGCGTCCATCCATCGCCATCGTTGTGCCGGCGGGAGGTAACGTCAGATATGATTCCGATGCGGCTCCACACCTGTGGACTTAATTGCATTGTAGCACTGACATAAGGTGCAAAGCACAGTTCGTCGAGACGGAAATCGTTACTTTGTTGGTAGGTTTCATCGCTGGAACCATCCATCCACTGCTCATGCCAGCGCCGCTTGCGAGTGCGACTCTGCAAATATTTCAGTCCGAAATCCAGGATGTAGTTACCCCCTTCGTCCAACTTCAGGCTATAATCATTATTCACGCCAACGCCATTCACCCGCAACAAGTCATCATCGGTATATGTGAAATATTGCCTGGAGTCGCTTGTGCGTGTCCCGACAAAGTCTGCCAGCTGTGTTTGTTTATAATTATAGTATGACGCTTCAAGCCATACCTTATTATCATGCTGACCAAAATTTTGTTCAAGATAGGCAGTGACACTCTGTTTGGGGGTGTCAAACGATATGTCGTTGTTATCGTCTGAGTCTATACCGAACGATCCTTGAGGGATGGTTCGCTCATACGACCTGAACTTGTTATCGACCGTACATTTGTTGACAGTCCCAGTGACACCTGCCATTCCCCGGGCCGAGTAGTTCCACTGTAATGTACTCCTGACACCTCGGTAAGTGTTATCACCTTGCGATGGAGTGAGCATATTATATAGGGACTGACCGTAGTCATAGTTCACATCCTCCCGTGTATAATCTCCATTTCTATTGTAAGATGGAGAAACCGAGAAAAATAGTTTACTGCTATTGTACATCATTGTTCCATATCCTCCATAGCGGTAATTGTGATGCGTACCCTTCATCAGCTCCATGCCGATAATTCCGCCAAAGTATTTTTCAAAAGCTGATGATGTGTGAAGAATAACCATTGCGGTGTTTCCATCACGGTCATACCGCAGTGGTGGCTGCCTCAACACCTCGACCCGTTCGATCAACTTAGCGTCATACCCTTTAAGAATTGATGCCAATTCACTTGCATCAACACGTTGCACAACCTTTCCTATCTGAATGATGATGTTCTTTTTTCCAACAACACTGATATCGTTTCCTTTTATCGTAAGCTGGGGTATGCAGCGCAACAGGTCAAACGCATCGTTGTAATTTGCATTGAACCCTGTGACATCAACACTGAAGCCGTCCCGCCCTGGACGCACTCTGGTAATTCGCCCATTAACTACCACCGTTTGCAATTCGTTAATGCTCTCTTCTAACAAAATACTGCCAAGTGCGGTGTCGTTAGTTACTGTTATTGGACTCGCATTCAATTCATAACCAACGCTGCTTGCGCCAAAAATGTAATTGCCCTTTTCTACTTTCAATTGAAACCTTCCATTTTCATCACATACCGAGCTGCTGATGATATGCTGTTCAGTATCTGTGACAAACACGCTTGTCCATGGCAAGGTCAAGCTGTCTTTATCTACAATTACACCACTTATTGTATATTGTTCGTTTTGAGCAAGCATGCTGACGCTAACACTCATCATGAGTAATGTTAGAAGTAGTATTTTAAAAAACTTGTTCATAAATTCAATTATTTGAAGTTTTTATTTCTTGGTACAAAATTACAGCGAAGTCAATCAAATGAATAATAATTTATGTTTCATTGTGTTTCTCGTAAGTGTTCAAATGTGTTACCCATCTCTTGTTTTAAAATAGTAATATGCTAATAATCAGACTATTGAAGTTTTACAAGAAATACAAATTCTTCAGTTTCACTACAAACTTTATAGAAACACCATGAAACACCAAAATAAAGAAAATGCTTTCTCATTCCATAATTCTTGATTACCTTTGAACCCAAATTAAAGACAATAGAACACAATGAGCAACAATTCCTTTTTGTGCATAATTGCATCTTTGCTACTTGTATTAACGTCCTGCTCCAAGCACGACTCTCTACTGAATGAGATGGAGCATATCAAGGAGATAGGAGATGAAAATCCAGGGAGGGCTATTTCCATGCTTGATTCATTGGAGATGGACATTCGTGAAAGCAACCAATATGTCAGGGCCAAATATGACTTGTTGAAGATTCGTTTAAATGACAAAGCAGATAATCCGCCTAGCTCAGATATAATCATAAAGAAACTTGTGGAATACTTTGAAAAAGAGGGTTCGCAAACCGAGAAGCAAGAAGTATGCTATTATGCAGGAAGTGTTTATCGCGATCTGCAAGACACGCCTCGGTCTTTGGATTTTTTTCTCAAGTCATTAGAGTATGCCAACGAAGGAGATAGATGTGACTCGATATTGTTACGTAATACTTATTCGAATCTAAATTATTTGTACTATGGGGTACAGAATTTTGAAGATGCTACTCGCACAGCCGAATGCGAGCTTAACTTGTGCAAGCAATTGAAGGTGAACTGTGTCGTCGCATACATGCATGTTGGGGCATCTTATCTTGCATGGGACAAACCACAGCAGTCCAATTCATATTTAGATTCAGCATATAGCAAGATAAAAGAGTCCAATTCATTCTCTAACTCTAAAAATCAAGCCTCGCTTATTTATCTGTTAGGTCACTTCTCAAAATTAGGTGAAACTCAAAAGGCCAAGGACTGTTTTTCGCACATCGAGATTAATCCACTGGAACATTTCATAGCTTACGTATGCGTGGCATTTGCACAATATTATGAAACGTTAGGAAAAACCGATTCCGCAGCCATTTATTGCAAGCGCGTCCTTGATGATGGAACCGACCTGGGCAATATGTATGACGCAGCAAAAATACTTTGCCATATGTATAACAGGAGTGGAGATACCAATAAAGCAAGCTATTATGCAGGGATTTACATGCAGCTAAGCGACTCTCTGGATTTCGGAAAAAGACAGGAATTGGCAGCTACAGTCAATAATGAATACCAATATCATCTTGACCAGAAGAAAGAGCAAACTTTAAGAGACGAGAAAGAAAAATACAGGAACACCCTCCTCATCGTACTGCTTGCCGCA